>ERZ773229.278-NODE-278-length-53505-cov-24.040393_pt1 | contig 53505 bp, 48 predicted proteins | sample MGYA00580992_ERZ773229 | MGnify/ENA primary metagenome ERZ773229 (study PRJEB29015, sample SAMEA2737795) | human gut metagenome | biome: human gut; feature: human-associated habitat; material: faeces | place: China | collected 2012 ... | reverse complement strand
ATCCAAGAATAAAGAGCTATCTGATTTCTGTTAGAGAAGTCAGATAGCTCTTTTTGTTTTGTCTGAATTTAATCGTTCTTCAGCCTGTCTTTGAAAGCCTCCACCAGCGCATCACTGAGCTGCTGGGACGGGACTTTCACATAGCCGGACGCTTCATCGTATTTCGGGTAGTTATAACGCCATTTGTCGTAGTCCTCCCGGTTGATTTTGCCGGTTTCCACTGCCTGGCCATGGCGATTTTTCAACGTGAATAGCGTGCGCACCTCATATTACAAGTTAAGCAAATTGTTTTACCGATTGCCATGGTATTGTACTCCACGCCACCGCTATATTCGCAACTTCTTGCGATTTTTAGCGATAAAATTTATTATAATGCTTGACAAAATAGTTTTTGCTTATATAATTAAATTGACTAAATACCAATTTAGGGGATGCGTGGTTTGCGGATAAGCTATAAAAGATTATGGATATTACTAATTGAGAAAGAGATTTCCCCTGCCACACTGAGAAAAGATTTGAACATTGCAACCGGTACAATGACAAAGCTGCGCCGAAATGAAGAAGTGGCTTTGTCTGTTCTTTTGCGTATTTGCGAATATTTAGATTGTAATATAGGCGATATATGTGATGCTGTGAAATCGGAAATTTAACAAGGAGTAGCCACAATGAAAATAGTACGCAATTCAGATTATTATCAATCTAAAGAACAATATAATGTGAAGTGTTCAAAGTATAATAAAGATGCTACAATAACAATTTTTTATCGTTCTGTGCAAATGTGTAAAACTGATATTCAATTTACTCCCATAGAATCCGGAAGAAAATGTAGCTTGTGGGATGAAAACATTCCGATTTGTCCAGAATGTCCTCATTTGAAAAAATAAAGGATTTTTCTTTAAAAAATATTCTATGGAGGTATCCAATATGGCTTTTTGTTCTAATTGTGGTCAAGAACTTGCAGATGGAGCAAAATTCTGTGCAAATTGTGGAAAAGCGGTAACTGGCGAAAGTACTACTTCCCAAAGAAAGACGGTTTATGAAGGTGAATTACATAAATGCCCGAATTGTGGCGAACTACTTGAAGCATTTACCACCAAATGTCCTTCGTGTGGATACGAACTTCGTGGGGCAAAGAATTCTTCTTCCGTTAGAGAGTTTGCTGCCAAATTAGAAGCGATTGAGGCAGGAAGAGAACAGAGAAAGAGTAACCCAATTAAGAACTTATATTTTGGTCAATCGCTAACCAAAACCGATGAACAAAAAATATCATTAATTCGTAGTTTTGCTATTCCTAATACAAAAGAAGACTTGTATGAATTCCTTATTTTGTCAGTTTCGAATATTGATGTTGATTCTTATGAAAACGATAACCAGCTAAGAAACGATGCACGAAAAGCGGTTTCGGATGCTTGGAAAGCCAAGTTCGAACAAGCATATCAAAAGGCAAAGCTAATATTTGCAGATGACCCTAAATTTACAGAAATCGAAAAACTGCATAGCAATACCAATGCATCAATTAATAAAGCGAAATGGAAAACATGGAAACTTGTAGGCATTATTTGGGGAATATTAATTGTCGTTCTTGTGATTATATTTACGCTTACTTTTACATTAACTTCGAGCGCTGAAAAGAAAGAGATACAACGTTTAGAAAATATTGAAATAAAAATAGAAGCCGCTCTTGAAGATGGCGACTATAAATTGGCTCTTATGAATGCTGATAGCCTTGATTTTAATGGAGCTGATTCGGGACTTGAAAGAGATTGGGAAATCAAGCGCAATTATTGGATTGACAAGGTTATTGAAGAAGCATCAAAAAATGGTGTTACCCTCGAGAGACCTGTTGATAAAGCGGAAGAGAGCGAAAACAACACAAATACTACAACCGAAAATATCAAGCCCGTTCTTGCTGAGGGTGTTGTCGCAAATTCTAATAAATATCTTCAAATAAAAGAAGTCGGGTATACTATGGTTGGAGATCACTTAACTTGCATTGTAACAATTACGAATCCGAGTTCAGATACAGTTGTTGAATTACCGGCATTTAGGGTCACAGCATACGATGAAAACGGTAAAATCTTAGGTTCCGAGGAAAGAATACTAAGTGTAATTTACCCGAAACAAGATTTTGTTGACCAGGGAACGTTAATTGAGGTGTCAAAAAAGCCTCACAAGATAGACGTAACAGTGCTCGAACCTGACGATTACAATATCACACCTGCAAGTAATATGGAACATCCTGTTCATAAGCAAATGGTTGGTAAAAATATTTCGGTTAATTCCGATAAAATCACAGGAGAAGTGTATAACCCAAATGATTATAAAATTGATTCTGCAATGGTAACTGTAGTTTTTAGAGATGCAAATGGAAATATTGTGTCAAGCGAAGTTGAATTTGTTAACCAGATACCATCGAACGGAAGTATCCCTTTTGGCATTTCTCTTGCTTCAGATGCAAAAACAACTGATAAGGTTGAGGTATATGCCTATATATGGTAATAGCTATTTTATGAAGAAATATTGGAGGTATAATAATGTCTTTATTTGATAAAAATAACCGAAAAGGCGGATTCATGGATGAAATCCGTTGTGATGAACCGTCGTACTTAATATGGAAATGGCATCCTTCTGGGATGCAATCTGGGCAGACCGTTCGTGAGAATTCTATTCGTTGGGGTTCTTCTCTTCGAGTTAAGGATGGCGAAGTGGCAGTTTTCGTTTATAAGCAAGAAAACGGGACTATGCAGGACTTTATTGTCGGTCCGTATGATCAAATCATCAAGACAGAGAACTTTCCCGTTTTGGCAAGTATAGTAGGTTTGGCCTATGAGGGCGGAACACCATTCCAAGCGGAGATATACTTCATTAACCTTGCGCAAATTATCCAAACAAAATTTGCCGTTCCGTTTTTTGATGTTTACGATCCAAGGTTTGATGATTTCGGCGTTCCAGTGGCAGTAAGAGGAACAATCAGCTTTAGAATTAGCGATTATCGTGAATTTATTAAGTTACATAGACTCAACACTTTCAATCTTGATGACTTTCAAAAACAAATTCGAGATGCGGTCACTAGATATGTTAAAGATGTAGTTGCTAATGCTCCTGCAACAAACAATATTCCATTAGTGCAAATTGAAACCAAAACCGCACAAATAAATGATGTGGCTGAATATGATATATCGCAAAGATTAAAAGAAACTTTCGGCGTTGAAGTTTCGGGCGTTGATATTGGTGCTATTGAGATTGATAAGTCGAGCGAGGGTTACAGGCAGCTTATGTCCGTAACAAAAGATATTGCCTCTGCTAAGGTTCAAGCCGAAACTACAGACTATGTAGAAAGACTGCGCATTCAGCGTGAAGAGGGGCAATATGCTATGCATAAGCAAACTCAATCTGCCAATATCGGTGCTTTCCAAGTTGAAAAGCAAGCTGAAGTTGGCATTGCAGGGGCTGATGCTCTGGGGCATATGGGTGAAAACGGTGCCGGTGGAGTTGATTTAGGTAATGGCGGCACAGGCTTTAATCCTGCCGCTATGATGGCGGGAATGGCTCTCGGCGGTGCTGTCGGTCAGAATATTGCCGGAATTATGAACAACTCAATGGCTGGTGTTAATCAAACCGCACCGAGCGGAGCAACACCTCCACCCGTTCCTGTTGTTGCATATCACGTTGCGGTGAACGGGCAAGCAACCGGACCTTTTGATTTAAATGTATTGCAACAAATGGCTACTTCAGGTCAGTTCAATGCTGATAGTTTGGTATGGAAAAATGGAATGTCTGAGTGGGTTAAGGCAGGCACTATTGATGAATTAAAATCAATGTTTGTTGTTATGCCACCTATTCCTCCGGTTGAATAATTATGTAGATAAATACAGACTTAGTTAAAGGTAAAAAGTATTCCTCTGCGGTTAAACCAAACACTCTTAAACATTCTCAGGAATATAGGGTGCTTGCCACTTTGCGTTACTTGTATCCTTCAAAGTTTGATACAATGATTACAGGCGAAGCTCCCGATCTTCAAGACAGTGCAAGTAGTACGGGAATTGAGGTTACCGCCGCTGTAAAAGAAGATGATATGAAAGCATCTCGCGCCTTTTCCGAATTAAATCAGAGTAAACCTAAGGATATAGAAAAACGCAAAAATATCATCAAATCAAGCGGATATTTCTCTGTCCCTCTTAAAGATGAAAAGGTTGCGATATCTACCTCTGGAACTGCCGACGGAGAGAAACGCTTTTTTCAAGAAAGCATACGAAGAAAGACGAAAAAAATTCAGCAGTACCGATCAAATTTTAAGAGGATGGGACTTGCCATACTTTTGCCCGAAATTTCAACCTCTTATGCAGAAAATCACTTATCTGAGTGGATTACCGAACTGTTTGACGAGTCTGCAAACTTGTTTGATTTTGTGTATGTCATTTCTCATCGTTTCTGTTTGTATTATGATACGCAAGCGAAAATTACCGAAAAGCGTTCACTCACCCAAGATGAAAGTTTGTTACTCGCTACGATTGGCAGAATGACCGCTGAGGGCGAATTAACAATGACAGATACAGAATGGCAATAACCACTTAATTTATGTGGTGCAATTAAGTATAATATCCTTGTCAGCGTGACAACAAAATGACAACAGGAATTATGATACACCGTAATTCTTGGATAATCTAAGTAATCCTGATAATCGGAGCTAAACGCTCTATACAAAATCGTTTAGGTCACGGTTTCAGGGAGCGAGTGGGAATAGTCCCCTTGGTTTAGATGTGCCGAAAAGCCCAGTATTTATGCGGGTTTCGGGACTCGACACTTTTCGAGTAACCGTTTTTGCAACAGATGAAATAGTAACACTTGGCTTACAACTAAACCTATTGACATACCGTCAAGGCGGAGAAAAATATATTAAATGAGAGAAATTTTCTTAGCATAAGCATGAAGAAATCATAGAACAACTTGCCTTATATGTTTCTTAGTAATATATAAGTTCTCGCTTTTCTAAGTAAAAACACAATATTTCGAAGCGGCATAGCTTACTGTTATCATAGCTGTAGGTCGAGTGTTATCAGTCTCGATAACAAACCGATAACACTGCCGGTATAATCATGATAATTCGGATATCTCAAATAATCAAAAACGCCGCGAACAGTACGCTCTTTCTATGTAAAAGCTTTTTTGCTGCTTGCCGTCCGTTTATTCGGCCGACGCAAACTCCTTAAAATGATTATATAACTGATTGACATTGAGGCTTGCTATATCGACAAGCGAGTATTGCCGTTGCAAATATTTGACGAACTCGCAGCCCAGATAATAGCCCACGTCGCTGTGATTTTTGTAGCTGCACCAATCCCCGAAGAAATCCTGCGTGCTGATATTTTTGTCGACGCGTCGGAGATATTCACGCTTTATTTCGGCTTCGTTTTCCTTGCACCAATCGAGCCAGCCGTTTTGATTTTGATGATAGTATCTGTCATCTTGGCATAGAATATGCTCGCAGACCATGGCAAGTCCCTCTTGATAGAGCTGAACCAGTGAATTTTCGCCCTCTGACCGAGCCTCGGGATAGAGATTTCCGTAGGTTTTATGCCATATGTGGCCTATTTCATGAAAAATCAGAGTCTGCATGGCGGATTCATCCTGCCAATTCAACTCGATAATTTTTTCTATTCCGAGCAAAACCGCGTCTCTGCCGTCAAGCGATGTCGCCCAGCCCGCGCCGTTGCACAGCCCCAAATAGAGAATAATATCCGTCTCGACGCCGTTTTCAAAAAGCCGTCCGATATTTTCCGCAAGCTTGTCGGTCACGGCGACAAAGGAGTCGTTTGCCGCAATCGCCGCGTCCCTGTTGAGCAGCACGTTATTGACTACGGGCAGCACGTCGTTATTGAAATCATATTCCCTCGAATTCCGTTCGCATTTTTCGCCAAGCTCCGGCGAAATCGCGCGGGCGTATACTCTCCATGCATCCAAATCAAAGGCGCTGTTCTTAAAGCAGCCGGGTATTTTATCAAAAGTATTTATTATTCTCATAGCTCTGTTCCTGCGATTCTCTCAAATTATTTTACCTGCTTTGACATATGCATTTCGCCGTCGCACTCGAAGCCGATGGCGGAGTAGAGCTTTTGCGCGGCAGTGTTATCGCTGCCCGTCAGCAGCTCAAAGCTGTGGAGCGGGTATATTTTCTTGCAGTATTCCTGCGCGAAGGTCAACATTTCCCGCGCGATGCCCCGCCCGCGATACTCGGGACGGACATAGACCTCCGTTATCTCGGGCATAAAATCTTCGTAGCAGAGCGACTTCTTCAGCTGAACGCAGACGAAGCCGGCGAGCCGTCTGCCGTCGCCGTCCGCAACGATGACAACCTCGCGCCTGTTTGTAAGAAGCGAGGCGCGAATGCTTTCTTCCGTAGTCTTGCCCTTGCCATTGAACTCTGCATTGAGGCGCTCAAGCTCCGCCGCGTCGCCGACCGATGCCAATCTTATCATCTTATGATCTCTCCCCAGAGTTTTGTGTCCGCATTATAGCATATTTTTTCCAAAATGTAAATGCTCGGAGGGGGTGAAAGGCTACTGATGGGCTGTGAGTATTAGGCGGATAGGAATTTGCAGATATAAGTATCGGCAACGGTCAATCACCGTAATATTGGAAATCATCACAACCTTGCTGAAGCTGATGTTATCCGCCCGCGAAGTTCGCACAATTTTATTGATGTGAAACTTGTAGGGTACGGCGACTTGACGCACCGATGCCACGATAGCGGCACAGAATTTCCGCCAAGTTTATTTTATATACCGCCTGATTTTGAAGTCTACATATCTGCAAACAACGGAAAGATTGTTTTTCCCCACAAAATCAAAATCCCGCCCACGGAAAAAACGCAGGCAGGATTTTTTTGCTTTGAATACGGGCTTATATTATTCTCTTCTTCCAATTTTCACCGTCGCGCTCATAGAAAAATTCGGTCAGCGACGGGTTTTCCATGACATGAACCATGTCGATGAAATCCTGCGAGAGCTTATACTGCGTCAGCTCGTCGCGCTCGATCCAGAATACTCTGCCTTCGTCGGAGTCTTTGAGCTCGCCGCTGAAGCGGTCGGCGCGGAAAAACATCACTATGTAGCGCGTGCCGTCGTCGCGGATAAAATCTTTGATTCCGCATACCGTCGGGCGGAAGATATCAAGTCCCGTCTCCTCTTTAACCTCGCGGCGCACGGCGTCGGTGAACGCCTCGCCCGGCTCAACATGACCGCCGGGGAAATTGACACCCGGCCAGTCCTTGTTCACTCTGTCCTGCACGAGTATCTTCGTGCCGTCGCAGATCATGCACATCACGGTAAGCTCTGCCTTTTCGGTGTTTCCCATTGCTGTCATTTCTTCCTTTCGTCTTCTACAAAACTGTTTTCAACCGTCATAACGGCGTAGTAATTCTCGCCGATCTCGGTCGATATTCTGTCGCTTATCAGCTCTTTTATCTGCCCTTTCGTGAACGGATATTTGTGCGGTACGACGAGGTCGAAAATGAGGTTGGTGTGCGTAGGACCTTCCACCATTCTGAAGTCGTGCATCGTGAATCTCGGGTCAACTTCCTTTATCAGCTCGCCGACCTTTTCGCGCAGGGCGTTTATATGTTCGTCATCAACGACTATCGGATCCATATGCAGGACAATGTTTATGGCGAATTTCTTCTTTATGTCGCGCTCGATGCGGTCTATGGTGTCGTGGCACGCCATTATATCGCAGTCGGACGGCACTTCGACATGGGCGGAGGCGAACATCCTGCCCGGTCCGTAGTCATGAACCATGAGGTCGTGGACGCCGATAACGCCCTCGTATGAGAGAATGTCGTTCTCAATTTCCTGCACCGTCTCCGGCGAAGCGGGCGCGCCGAGCAGTTCGTTCATCGTGTCCTTAAATATGCCTATTCCGGTCGCGATGATAAACAGGGCTACTACTATTCCCATGTACCCGTCGAGCGGTACGGAGGTAAATTTCGAAAGAATAAGGGCAATCATGGACACGGTTGTCGCCGCGGTGTCGCTGACGCTGTCCATAACGACCGCTCCGACGGCGGTCGAGTTTATCCTTTTGCCGATATTTCTGTTGAAGACCGCCATCCATATTTTGACTCCGATAGAAGCGAGGAGCACTATGAGTGCAGTCATGCTGAACTGGAGCGGCTCCGGGTGGAGAATTTTGTCTACCGACGAGCGGATCAGCTCGCCGCCCATGAGCAGTATGATAAACGAGACTATCAGCGCGCAGACATATTCTATTCTGCCGTGGCCGAACGGGTGCTCATCGTCGGCGGGCTTATTTGCCAGACGGAAGCTGACGAGCGTGACGGCGGACGAGCCAGCGTCCGAGAGGTTGTTCGCGGCGTCCGCGGTTATGGCGATACTGCCAGTCGCCGAGCCGACAATGAACTTTGCGGCGGTCAGCAGGATGTTGCACAGTATGCCGACGATGCCGCTGAGTGTGCCGTAGCGAGAGCGCACGGCAGGGTCGTCGGTTTTTTCGCTGTCCTTGATAAAGAGTTTTATCAGAAGCTTTGTCATGATAACCTCCGGGGGTAGTTGTGGGTCAGTTTCGCTTCGAAAACGTATGCGGTAATACGCAACTTGTAGGGTGCGGCGACCCCGACGCACCGATGCCGTGCGAGCGGCATAAAAGGCGCATCACAGCCAACTTTGAAAGTGGATTTTATTTAGGCTCCCCTGTAGGGGGAGCTGTCGCGAAGCGACTGAGGGGTTTGTTTGCTAACGCTCAAGGTAATAAGTAAAAGTGAATAACGAAAAAGTATGCGATATGGGCGGATATTATCTGCCTGCGAAGTTTGCACAAATTTATTGACGCGCACTTCGTAGGGAACAGCCATTGCGGCTGTCCGCCTATCTAAAGGAGTTTTCAAACACTGCGGCGCGACCATGGAAAGCCATGTCATCACCGACGGTGGGCGAGCAAACTTTTATTTTGCTGAAACACTCTGCTCGATTACAGCCTTCTGCCGCTTGTATGCAGGAAAAACTCCGCATTTTAATATTCCGCAGGAACGCAAGGCCCTGCGGAATAATTTTATCGGTTCTGTTTTTTTTACATTCTCTCCGGTACGCTTATCTTGAGCAGGGTCAGGATGTTCTTGAGAACTTCCTTGACGCACAGGCACAGATATATTCTCGCCGCACTCAAGTTCTTGTCGTCGCAGTTGACGCGGCAGGCGTTGTAGAACTTGTGGAAGAGGGTCGCAAGGTCTATGCAGTAGCGCGTGATGCGCGCGGGATCATAGTTTTTGGCGGAGAGGGCAATCTCGTCGGTGAGCGACGCTAAATGCCTGATTATCTCGCGCTCCTCGGGTGCGGTGAGCAGGTCGAGCTGCTCGGGCGTGCACTCGGGGATGTCACAGCCCTGCTCCTTGAGCTTTCTCAGGATGCTGCAAATTCTCGCATGTGCGTACTGGCAGTAGTAAACCGGGTTCTGCGAATTCTCGGCGACGGCGAGATCGAGGTCGAACTCCATCTGCGTTGCGGGCTCGCGGAGATTGAAGAAGAAACGCACCGCGTCTATCGGTATCTCTTCGAGCAGGTCGACGAGGGTTATCGCCTTGCCGGTACGCTTGGACATACGCACGACTTCGCCGTTTCTCGTCAGGCGCACGAGCTGCATGAGGATTATGTCGAGCTTGTCGCCGTCGAGACCTATCGCGTCGAGTGCGCCCTTCATTCTCGCGACATGGCCGTGATGGTCTGCACCCCAGACATCTATCGCCCTGTCGAACTTTCTGACGGCGAGCTTGTTGCGGTGATATGCGATATCCGCTGCGAAATAGGTCGGGTTGCCGTTCTGGCGGATAAGAACATCGTCCTTGAGACCGAGCTTGTCGATCTCCTCCTGCGTCTTGCCCTGGGCGAGCAGGCGCTTTGTCTGAACCTCGATGTTCTTGTACCACAGCGCGCCGTCAAGCTCGTAGGTGAGTCCCTTTTCTTTGAGCAGCTCTATTGTGTCGCGAAGCTCCGTGCCGTTGTGCAGGGTGCTCTCCTTGAACCATGTGTCGTATTCTATTCTGTATTTTGAAAGTATCTCGTGCATCGAGTCGATGTTCTTCGGCAGCGCGAAATCGACGAGCGCCTTGCGGCGGACTTCCTCGCTCTCGGAGATATATTTGTCGCCGTAGACATCGGCAAATTCCCTGGCGCGCACGGCTATGTCCTCTCCGTGGTAGCTGTCCTCGGGCAGCTCGGGCGCGTCGGCGCCTTTGTATATCTGCTGATAGCGAATATCGAGCGAGAGGGCGAATTTATCGATCTGATTGCCGGCGTCGTTGATATAGAATTCGCGGCTGACATTGTAGCCTGCAAAGTCCATGACCGCCGCGAGGCAGTCGCCCAAAGCGCCGCCGCGGGCGTTGCCCATGTGCATCGGACCCGTCGGATTGGCGGAGACGAACTCAATATTTACCTTTTCGCCCTTGCCAAAGTCGGAGCGGCCGTAGTCGCTGCCCTTCTTGCGGATATCCATGAGAATCTCCGAATAGAAGCGGTCGGCGAGACGGAAGTTTATGAATCCGGGACCCGCCGCCTCGCAGGATGAGAATGCGGTGCCCTCGAGGTCAATGTTCTTTGTTATAGCCGCGGCTATCATAGCGGGCGCGCGTCTGAAAGCTCTCGCCCACGCCATGGCGGCGTTTGTGGAGTAGTCGCCGTTCTTTCTGTCCGCCGGGATTTCGACCTTGAAATCCGTGAGCTCGGCTTCGGGCAGTTCACCTGCCGCCATCGCCTTTTTCGCGGCGTCCCTGACAAGCTCGCAGAGCTTATCCTCGACCTGTTTTACAAGCACTGACATAAAATTTATCCATCCTTTCGTGTAACCGCAGTTTCTGCGGGCAAACCGTCATTTTTACTGTCCGCTGACCGTTATCTTCAGCTCGTTCGATGCGGCGAGATCCGCGTTGACATCGATAGTGTAGTTGAGCAGCAGCTCTCCGCCCTCCTCCGTCACGGACGACTCGACCTTTTTGGCGAATATGCCGAGGAGCATATCGCCGAAGGGTGTCGCGTAGTGGCAGACATGGCGCCTGCCGCGCTCCATGACCATCTGTGTAGTATATGCGCCGTTTCTCGTCATTGTGACGAGTCCGCCGTCCTCTATGAGCAGGGTGGTCACGCAGCCCTCCATCTCGGCGGCAGGCTCTTCATATGAGAGCTCGTAGCCGTTTTCGAGCAGGCGCAGAACGCCCTGCGTGCTCGTCTGCGACGAGTAGCTGTCGTCATGCCCGGAGTGGCTGTCCTCAATATTTATAAACACCTTTTTTTCCATCGGAAAAGTCCTTTTCTTTCTTGCTCTGAGGCTATGAAAAACCTCGTTCTTTTGATTTTTTATAATACCACAGTTATACGCCTTTCGTCAACCCGTTTTATTTGAAAACGGGCGCAGTATTTTTCTGTTAGAGCATTGCAAACGCGCCGACATTATGATATATTATATTAGTATATATAATATATACTCTGTGCAGAGTATTTTTTAAGGAGAACAGTTATGATCGATATCCGTATAGCGATGAACGACATCTACAAGAACCTCGAGCCGACCCTCACGAAGTGCGGCTTCAGAATCACCACTCCCGCAGATATCTCCGACGGTATCCCCGTCTCCGTCACGAGCGGACGCGCCGTTATGGATTTTTCCGGCGACAACAAGGCTCTGCGTATCGAGCACTACGACAACAAAATAGCTCTGCTCTGGGCGCAGAAAGAGGGCGCGAACGAGACGGATTTCGCGAAGATCGCTCACTCTCTGCTCGACGTTGAGACCGCCGACGACAAGGACATCAAGTTTATCTCGGACGAGTATGCCGAGCTTATCGAAGAAAGCTTCGGCAAGAACGGCACAGCCGATAAGAAAAAAGTGAAGCTCCCCACCCCCGTGTCTAAGGCGGCGGCGAAGAGCGGCGAGGCGTGCTATGACGCGAACACTTTCGCGAACCGTCTGAGCGTTATCTATCCCGAGCTGCGCGACGAATACAGAAAGAATATTGAGACCTACGGCGAGTTCCTGCCCGAGGATTTCTTCAAGAATCACGCCGCTCCCGTGGTTATCAAGGTCATAAAAGAGAACGACCCGCAGAAGATGAGGAAGCTCTTCAATCTCCTCAACGAGATTTATGACGACGGCACGAACGAGATTCAGAGCATCATAGCCGTCACCGTCCTCGGCGAGCTCAACAACGATCAGGATCTGCTCGCAAACTGCGTTGATTACATGAGCGCGGACATGATCTCTCCCGTTGTCCAGGTCAACAAGTATCTCGCAAAGTCCAAGAGCGCGAGAATGAGGCTCGAAAATCCGCCGAAGTACAAGCCCAAGAAGAAAAAGAAGAAAAAGAATATGTTCTCCACCCTGACGAATCAGTAAATTCGTTTTTATAGCTTTGGAGAAGGAGGATGAAAGCTTTGGATAACAATGAGAACAACGAGATCCTTGAAGAGAACGCCGAGAATCAGGACGAGCTCGTGCTCGACGAAGACATTGAGCTTGATAAGGATATGAATACAAAGGTCACCGAGGAATACGACGCGAGCCAGATTCAGGTTCTTGAGGGACTTGAGGCGGTCCGCAAGCGCCCCGGTATGTATATCGGCTCGACGGGTCCGCGCGGCCTGCACCACCTTGTGTATGAGATAGTCGACAACTCCATAGACGAAGCTCTCGCGGGCTTCTGCACGAATATCGATGTTGAGATACTCCCGGGCAATGTTATCAGCGTCAAGGATAACGGACGCGGTATCCCTGTGGGAATGAACGAAAAGATGGGCATCTCCACCGTGACGGTCGTCCTGACCGTCCTGCACGCCGGCGGTAAGTTCGGCGGCAACGGATACAAAGTCTCCGGCGGTCTGCACGGCGTCGGTTCGTCCGTCGTCAACGCCCTGTCCGAGTGGCTCGAGGTCGAGGTCGCGCAGAACGGCCATGTCTATCAGCAGCGTTTCTCGAACGGCGGCCACCCCGACTATGACCTCAAGGAGATAGGCACATCGTCGGCGACCGGCACGACTATACGCTTCAAGCCCGATCCCGAGATTTTCCGCGAGACCACGGTCTATGATTTCGAGACCCTCGAAAGACACCTGCGCGAGTCCGCGTTCCTCAATGCGGGACTGTGCATAACCCTTGCGGACAGGCGCGACCCCGATAATATCATCGAGCGCACCTACTGCTACGAGGGCGGACTTTCGAGCTTCGTCGAATATCTGACCACAAGCCGCGGTCAGACTCCCCTGCATGAAAAGCCGATCCATTTCTCCGCCATGCACGGCGACAGAAGCGCGGAGATCGCCATGCAGTATACAGACAGCTACAACGAGACAATGCTCTCGTTTGCAAACAACGTCCACACCGTTGACGGCGGTACTCATGAGACCGGCTTCAAGACCGCTCTGACCCGCGTTTTCAACGACTACGGACGCAAATATTCCATTCTCAAAGACGGCGACAAGAAGCTCTCGGGTGACGATGTCCGCGAGGGACTGACTGCCGTTATCAGCGTCAAACTCACCGAGGCTCAGTTCGAGGGACAGACAAAGGGCAAGCTCGGCAACACCGACATAACCCAGCTCGTCTCGACAACGGTCTATGAGAAGCTGATGACCTATTTTGAAGAGAATCCCGCAGTCGCAAAGGCGATATTCTCGAAGGCTCTCGACGCCTCGCGCGCAAGAGAGGCTGCGAGAAAGGCGCGCGAGCTGGCTCGCCGCAAATCTGTTCTCGATTCAAACTCCCTGCCCGGCAAGCTTGCCGACTGTACCGAGCGCGACGCCGAGCGCACAGAGCTCTACATCGTCGAGGGAGATTCCGCAGGCGGCTCCGCAAAAGAGGGACGCGACAGACGCTTCCAGGCGATTCTTCCCCTCTGGGGCAAGATGCTCAACGTCGAAAAGGCGAGACTCGACAGAGTTATCGGCAACGAGAAGCTCATGCCTATTGTCATAGCCCTCGGCACCGGAATCGGCGACGAGTTTGATATAACAAAGCTTCGCTACAACAAGATAGTTATCATGGCGGATGCCGATGTCGACGGCGCGCATATCAGAACGCTGCTGCTGACCTTCTTCTTCCGCTATATGCGCCCGCTTATCGAGCAGGGTCATGTCTATCTCGCTCAGCCCCCGCTGTTCAAAGTCAGCAAGGGCAAGAAGATAAGATACGCTTTCTCCGACGAGGAGCGCGACCAGTTCATGGCGGAGTTCGGCGGCTCGGGCAGCTGCGATATCCAGAGATACAAAGGTCTCGGCGAGATGGATGCCGAGCAGCTCTGGGAGACGACAATGGATCCCGACTTCCGCACGATGCTGCGCGTCAATGTAGAGGACGCGATGCTCGCGGACGAGACCTTCTCCATTCTTATGGGCGACAAGGTCGAGCCGCGCCGCGAGTTCCTCGAAACCAATGCAAAATACGTCCAGAACCTGGATATATAACGGAAAGGAGTAGATCTCTGTGAGCTTTGACGAAGCATATAACGAACAAAAAATAATCAATGTCGAGATCAATAGAGAAGTGCGTAAATCCTTTCTGGATTACTCCATGTCGGTCATCACCTCGCGTGCTCTGCCCGATGTGCGCGACGGCTTGAAGCCAGTCCACAGACGCATACTTTACACCATGTACGAAAACGGCCTCTACCCCGATAAGCCGTACCGCAAATGCGCGGACACGGTCGGTTCGGTGCTCGGCCGCTATCATCCTCACGGCGACGCCTCCGTCTATGACGCCATGGTGCGTTTGGCGCAGGACTTCTCCATGAGATATACGCTCGTTGACGGCCACGGCAACTTCGGTTCCGTCGACGGCGACCCGCCCGCCGCCTACCGTTACACCGAGTCAAAGCTCAAAAAGCTCTCTCTCGAAATGCTGACGGATATCGACAAGGACACGGTCGATTTTATCCCGAACTACGACGACCGACTCAAGGAGCCCACGGTGCTCCCGTCGAGATATCCGAATCTGCTTGTCAACGGCTCCGTCGGCATAGCGGTCGGCATGGCGACAAATATCCCTCCGCACAATCTGCGCGAGGTCGTAGCCGCCATGAACTGCCTGATAGATAACCCCGACGCGACTCTCGAGGAGCTTATGACTCATTTGCCAGGCCCCGATTTCCCGACCCGCGGAATAATCATGGGCAGAGCGGGCATACGCGCCGCCTACGGCACAGGCCGCGGCAAGATTATAGTCCGCGCCCGCGCCGAGATAGTCGAGACAAAGGGCGACCGCCACAAGATAGTTGTCACCGAGATTCCTTACGGCGTCAACAAGGCGAAGCTCATAGAGAGCATGGCGGATCTCGTCAAGGATAAGCGCATCGAGGGCATATCCGATATCCACGACTATTCCTCGCGCTCCGGTATGCACATCGACATCACTTTGAAGCGCGACGCGAATCCGCAGGTAGTTTTGAATCAGCTCTATACCTACACTCAGCTCCAGTCTACCTTCGGCGTGATTATGCTCGCCCTCGTAAACGGCGAGCCGAAGATACTCACCCTTAAGCAGATTCTTCAGCAGTATATAGACTACCAGTGCGAGATAGTCACACGCCGCACAAGGTACGATCTGAAAAAAGCTCAGGAGCGCGCCCATATTCTTGAGGGCTTGCTCACGGCGCTTGATTTCATCGACGAGGTCATAGCTATCCTGCGCGCATCGAACAGCGTCCCCGAGGGACGCGAAGCGCTCATGAACCGCTTCGGTCTCGATGAGATTCAGGCGCAGGCGATAGTCCAGATGAGACTCGGCCAGCTGACCGGACTCGAGCGCATAAAGGTCGAGGACGAGATGGCTCAGCTCAAGGCGAAGATAGCCGACTTTATAGATATTCTCTCGAACGAGTCGAGAATACTTACTATAGTCCGCGAGGAGACCGGCGCCATCGCCGAGAAGTTCGGCGACGACCGCCGCACCGTCATTGAAAATGTCAGCGGCGAGGTCGATATCGAGGATCTTATCCCCGAGGAGACCTGCGTGTTCACCATGACGAACCTCGGCTATATCAAGCGTATCCCCGCCGACGCATACACGATCCAGCACCGCGGCGGCAGAGGCGTCAAGGGCATGACAAGGCGCGAGGAGGACGTGGCAAAGACCATGTTCACCTGCTCCACCCACGATTATGTCATGTTCTTTACCACCCGCGGCAGGACTTACCGTCTCAAGGGCTATGAAGTGCCCGAGGGCTCGAGAAACAGCAAGGGCATGAATATAGTCAACCTCCTGCCCCTCGAGGCGGGCGAAAAGGTGTCGGCGATGATAAGAGTGCCCGAATATGACCCCGATGCGTTCCTCTGCATGGTCACGCGCAAGGGTATCATCAAGCGCACGAGCCTCGACGCTTACCGCAACGTCCGCAAGAACGGCGTTATCGCGATAAATCTCGACGATGACGACGAGCTCGCTTGGGTTCGCCTGACCTCCGGCAACGACGACCTGCTCATAGCCACGCGCAAGGGCATGGGCATCCGCTTCAATGAAAACGACGCGAGACCGCTCGGCAGAACGGCGCGCGGCGTCAAGGCGATTGAGCTGCGCGAGGGCGACGAGGTCGTCGGCATGGAAGTGCTCGACGATGCAAAGGCTGTCCTCACAGTCAGTACCACCGGCTACGGCAGACGCAGCGAACCTTCGGATTACAGACTCCAGTCGAGAGGCGGCAAGGGCACGATAAACTACCGCACCGAGACCTACGGCGACGTTGCCGCAATAGCGGTCGTTGACGAGAGCGAGGATGTCATCTTCATCTCGTCCGACGGCATTATAATCCGCATCCCTGTCTCACAGATAAGCACATTTGCAAGACCCTCCAAGGGCGTCAGAGTCATGCGTGTGTCAGAGGGCGAGCAGTTAGTTACCGTCGCCTGCACTCCGAGCGAGGAAGATCAGGAAAAGCCGGAAGAAACCGCGGCTGAGGAAGTGTCACCTGCCGAAGACAGCGAAAATTCCGAAACAGAGGAATAATCGGTCGGATTTTTATTAAAATTTTGTAAGAAGTTACAAATAACTCTTGTCATAACCCGGTTTCTCTGATATGATATTAACATGACCAGCGAAGTCAACAACTTGGAAAAGGGGGATACACAATGAACATCGCTCTCATGGCTCACGACTCAAAAAAAGAACTTATGACCCAGTTCTGTATAGCTTATTGCGGTATCCTGAGCCGCCATTCCCTGTGCGCGACCGGCACTACGGGCAAGCTCGTAGCCGAAGCAACGGGACTTGAGATTCAGCGCTTCCTCAGCGGAAGTCAGGGCGGCGACCAGCAGATAGCTTCCAGAATAGCCTGCAACGAGATCGATCTTCTGCTCATGTTCAGAGATCCGCTCACACCCAAGCCGCACGAGCCCAACGAAGCAAATCTTCTCAGACTCTGCGACGTGCACAACATCCCCGTTGCCACCAATATAGCCACCGCCGAGGCTCTTATTCACAGCCTTGCGCGCGGCGACCTTGATTGGCGCGATATAGTCAACCCGAAATAAGCTTTGACCCGCCCCGGCGGTATTTCCCGCCGGGCGGCTTTTTCCGGAGCTTTTTCGCTCATCCCGCCAACGGCGGGATTTAATGTTTTTATGGAAGGAACGAAAACATGGCTCTTTTTACGAAAGCTGTCAAGGGCACTCAGGATGTGCTGCCCGCGGCGAGCTATAAAAACCGCTTTCTTGAAAATACCCTGCTCGATATAGCCTCGCGTTTCGGCTTCAAGGAGATTCGCACTCCCGTGTTCGAGCATACGGAGCTGTTTGCTCGCGGCGTCGGCGACACCACCGATGTAGTGCAGAAGGAGATGTATACTTTCCTCGACAAGGGCGGACGTTCTATAACGCTCCGACCCGAGGGCACTGCGGGCGCGGCGCGCGCATTCCTGGAGCACGGGCTTTTCAACGAGCCCCTGCCGCAAAAGACCTGCTATATAACCTCGTGCTACCGCTACGAGAAGCCGCAGTCCGGCAGATACAGAGAATTTCACCAGTTCGGCGTTGAGGTTTTCGGCACTCCAGCACCCGCCGCGGACGCGGAGATAATCTCCCTTGCCGCCGAGATATTCGCTTTCTTGGGCATTGAAGATTTGACGCTCGAGATAAACTCCATCGGCTGCCCGACCTGCCGCGCCGAGTACCATAAGGCTCTCAAGGCATATTTCGAGCAGTATAAGGCCGACCTTTGCGGCACCTGCCTTGACAGGCTCGAGAGAAACCCCATGCGTATTCTCGACTGCAAGAGCCCAGTCTGCTCCAAAATCGCCGAGGGCGCGCCCGTCATGCTCGACTACCTCTGCGACGAGTGCCGCGAGCATTTCGAGAAAGTCAAGAGCTATCTTGACGCGCTGATGATAGACTATGTTGTCAACCCGCACATCGTGCGCGGACTTGATTACTATACAAAGACCGTTTTCGAATTCGTCTCGCACAACGACAAGACCGACGGACTTGTCTGCGGCGGCGGCGGACGCTATGACGGACTCATTGAAGAGCTCGGCGGCCAGCACACCCCGTCGCTCGGCTTCGCAATGGGACTCGAGCGCCTGCTCAGCGTTATCGAGGCTCAGGGCATTGAGCTGCCCGGCGACCAGAAGTGCGATATTTATATCGGCTCAATTGGCGACGCCGCTTCGCTCGTTGCGGCGAAGCTCTGCACGGATCTCCGCTCGGACGGAGTCAGCGCGCAGTTTGACGTCGCGGGACGCTCGGTCAAGGCTCAGATGAAATACGCCGACAAACTGGGCGCACGCTTCACCTGCGTTATCGGCGATGACGATATCGCCAAGGGCGAAGTCCTCGTCAAGAACATGGAAAACGGCGAAAAGACCGCTTTCTCAATCGAAAACTTCAGCGATGAATTCTCGTCGGCTCTCGTTCAGGCTGCGGCAAATGCCTTTGCGGACAGCATCAACGACGGAGATCTCAACGCTGCCGATATATCAAATCTCTTTGGAGGGCTCAGATAATGGAGAGAACTTACATTGCGGACATCAAAAATAATCTTGGCAAACCCGTGCTCGTTCAGGGCTTTGTCGAGAACCTGCGCGACAGCAAGTATATGGCTTTCATCGTGCTCAAGGATATCACCGGAAAAATCCAGATAACCGTCGAGAAAGAGAAGCTGCCGGAGCTCTGCCCCGTGATAGCGACTCTGACTCAGGATTCCGTTATCTCGGTCGTCGGCACCGCCGTCGAGAACGATTTCGTCAAGATGGGCGGAATTGAGATTATCCCCGAGTCGATAACCGCAGAGTCGATAGCCGACGCGCTGCCGATAGTGCGCAAGGAGATCCCTGCGACCAAGAAGCGCCCGGGAGTTGAGCGCTCGAGCATAGACCAGCGCATTGACTACCGCTGGATCGACCTTCGTACCGACGAAAATCAGCTCATGTTCAAGGTTCAGACCGTCATGGTCAACGCCATGCGTCAGTTCCTGATAGACCATAATTTCATCGAGATTCACACTCCGAAGCTCATCGGCGCGGCGAGCGAGAGCGGCGCGGAGGTTTTTGAGGTCAAGTATTTTGACCGCCTCGCCTATCTTGCGCAGAGCCCGCAGTTCTATAAGCAGATGGCCATGGCGAGCGGCTTCGAGCGCATATTTGAAGTCGGCCCCGTTTTCAGAGCCGAAAAATCATACACCAACAAGCACACCACCGAGTTCTCCGGCTTTGACCTTGAGTTTAGCTACATCACCTCCTTCAAGGATGTCATGAAGATGGAGGAGGAGCTGCTGACCTATATGCTTAAAGCGGTCAAGGAGAAGTACGGCGAGGAGATAGAGGAGCTGTTCGGCAAGGAGGTTATCGTTCCGACAACTCCGTTCCCCGTCATAAAGCTCGCCGACCTCTATGACGAGCTCGAAAAGGAGTTCGGCTACACCGTGCCCGACAGCGAAAAGGGCGACCTCACGACCGACGCCGAGCGCCTGAGCTACGATTGGGTCATGAAGAAGTACGGCCATGAGTTCCTGTTCATTACCGACTACAGCGCCGAGAAGCGTGCATTCTACCATATGCGCGACGAGAACGGCGTGCCGCAGGGCTACGACCTCATCTGGCGCGGCGTCGAGATAACCACCGGCGCGCAGCGCGAGCACAGATACGATGTGCTCAAGAGCCAGGCGCAGGAGAAGGGACTCGAGAAGGATGTTGAATTCTATCTCGAATTCTTCAAATACGGCTGCCCGCCCCACGGCGGCTTCGGAATCGGTATCGACCGCCTGACCATGCTCATGCTCGGACTGCACATCAAGGAAGCGATGTTCCTCTTCAGAGGCCCGAACAGACTCACCCCGTAACGGAAAAAGAGAAATCCCGTCGAGTTTTTCGGCGGGATAATTTTATGCTTGTGCCAAAAGAAAAGGTAAAAATTTTATGCATTCCGACCGTTCAAACGGATATATAGACGAAAGACAAAGACGGGAAGTGAAATTGATGACAGGCAGGCAGTTGGATCTGTGTATTTGCGAAATCGCCGCGGGAGACAGAGACGCTCTGAGCCGATTATATCTTGACATGAAAGATCCGATCTTTCGGTTTGCGCTGTCGTTGGTTCGCAGCAGGCAGCTCGCGGAGGATATAGAAGCGGAGACATTTCTTAATATTATGCAGTCTGCCTGCGGCTACAAGCCCGGCACAAATGCGAGGGCGTGGATTTTCGCCATAGCGCGCAACTGCTGCATGGACTGCATGAAGGAAAACGCAAGGCTTTTGACGGTAGACAGCGAGAGCCTTGATTTGCTGCCCGGTGACACGGAGGGTTTTGAGCAGACCGAAAACGCGATGCTTGCGCTGGAAGCCTTGAAAACGCTGAGCGAAACAGAGAGGCAGATAGTATCGCTGTATCTGTATTCCGGCCTGAAGCAGACGGAGATCGCCAAGGTTTTGAACCTCCCCTATTTGTCTGTCCGTTCAAAATACGGCTACGCTCTCACTAAGCTGAGGCGTTATTTCGACCGAAAAGGAGTGCATACGGATGAGGCGTAAATCAACAGAAAAATTCATGAGAGACGCAATGAGTTTTAAAGCCCCGGAGGAGGTCTGGGATAAAATCAAGGATAAGCCGATTCAAAGTGTTCGGGAAAGCAAAGCCAAGGGTCATCCGAAAAAGGTTTGGTATGCCGCGGCGGCGTGCATTGCGGCTTGCACGGTTCTCATATCCGTTTTAGCAGTCGGCAAAAGCCTGGGACTTCCCGCTTCCGATTCGACTTTGAATACCGAAAACGGCACGGAGCGAGGTGGTCAAATCGCGACGGACAGAGCGGGAGAGCCCGAAAAGAAAGTGCCAGGCGAGACTGTTTCGCAGACGGCGGAGAAAACGACAGCGGCCGTTTCCCACGGCGGCAGCGTGGCGGGTGTTTGCATCCCGACATATAAGGTCTGGAATCACAGACTTTACGGGTATGCGGGCGACAACCTCGCGCTGACGGATTCCGATTTAGGTCCGCTGCACCGCGAAAAAATAAACGGCACGGAAATCGCCGTCTATTCGCTGAAAAATATCCCCATGGAACAGAGCATAGGGGACAAGAAAAACGGTATTGTCCTGCGCTATGACTGCATATTGGACGGCATTTTTGAGCTTCGCGGAAAAAAATACGGGATAGTGAGCGAAACGGCTTATATCTGTCCCGTTCCCGAAAAGGGCAAGTATTTAGGCGAAGTCAACGGTGTGAAGTGCTATGAATTTAAAGGAAAAGCAGACGCGATACTCGTTGACCTCGGGAAATATGTATCTCCCTCCGACGGGAGCATATACGAGAGTCTGTATGTTGCGGAGCTTATAGGATAAAAGAGCATAACAAAAAACGGGCGGCATAATCTCGGTTATGCCGCTCGCTTTAATTTTATATTTTATTTTATCCCGTTGATGAACGAGAAGATCGCATCTATCCGCGCAAGGATATCGCGTATATCGTGCGCTATGCGTATAGCGGTGATGATATAAGCGGGGGTGAGATCGATCTTCGTGACGCCCGAATAGTTGCGGGTCACGGTGAAGCCGAAGTCGCGGGTCGCGTCCTTGCCGGTGACGGTCATGCGCTTGTAGGCAACGGTTATCTTGTCGTAGCTCTCGGTCGCGGGAACCTTTCCGGTGAAGGCTATCTCGGCGCTCTCGCCTGCTTCAAGAACTATCGGATAGGGCAGGGCGAAGTTCAGCGTGCCGTTCTCCGAGGTTATCGAAGAGATCTTTATCTTGTCCTTCTTCGACAGGTTCTTGACCATGACGGAGTTGCAGGAGAAGAGGTGCTTCGAGAGAGTCGGCAGGAACGAGGAGTTCGTGCTCTTGAAGAGAACGACTACATCGCTCGTCGGAGAGAGGCTCTCCATGAACTGGGGATATTCGATGTGCGAATATGCGTCCTTGATGTTGTCGGTGAGCAGGAGATCCATGAGCAGGGAGTAGGTGCGGGGATCCCACTCCGCCTGACCGTGGTAGTGGCGGTTGACTACCCATGTGCGCTCGGGCATATAGCCGGTCGAGAGGTCAACCGTTCTGTCGGGCGAGATGTTGTTCTTGCCCGTCTTGACAGCCTGCTTGTAGTCGGCGGGGAAAGTCTCGCCGAAGGGCGCGCAGACGGCGCCGCAGGAATACTTCATGTTGACTATGCCGTCGCTGTTGTCAACGGTGCCCGATGCGAGCGGAACGCCGGAGCAAGCCTTTATAGAAACGCTGACGCCCTTCTTCTGCTGAGCATACAGGGTCTCGGAAATGTGGGACATGAAGCCGTTTCTGACTTTCTCGACTTTTTCAATGAGCTTTGCATTCTTAACGGAGTCGAGGCGCACGGACTTGATATATTCGTAATTCTCCGGATCGCACATCTCCCAGAATGCGGGGATGTTTATGACGCTCGGGAGAACCATGCTTTTGAGACCGTAGTCGGCGATGTTGTTCGCGCCGTCGGCAGGGATGATGTCCATGACGAACGAGAAGTCGGTCTCGGTGTGCAGGATAGCTCTGAGAATATCGAGGGTGGTGTCGAAGTTCAATGCAAGGGGCTTGTCAGTGTAGAGATCGGAGACAAGGTTGCTGCCCGCGAGAAGCGGAGTGTCGAACACCGCGCGGTCGATATAGTTGTCGTTCGGATACTCATACATATAAGTGCCCAGCAGCAGGCTGCCCTGGCTGATGCTGTATACGCTGACCTTGTCGTGCCCGGTGAGGGCGCAGACCTCTGCGAGATAATCGTGGAGCTGAGCCGCAACATCGGCGTGGCTGAGTCTCCAGTCGTAGAGGAAGTTGAAAACATGGTCGTCGCCTATCTCGTCGCCGATGACCTCCATGTCGAGGAACTCGGAGCCGGTGTAGGGGACGAGGTCGAGCTGGTCGTTCTTCGTGAACGCCTCAAGGCTCGTGTTTTTAGCGCCGCTGAGTATCGGCACGATGTCGTAATAGGAAGTGCCGTCGTCGTTCATTCTCAGCGGTTCGACAATAGAGGTTATTATCTCGCGCATCGGCTTTTCGATGCCGTCCGTGCCCTTCTGGGCGAGGAGCTTGATTATGCCCGTGACGAGGTCGGGGGCATTGACTCCGAGGAGCTTGAGAATCTCTTTGGTGTCGGGCGGGAAAACGCGCTTCAATGAGCCGTCCTCCTGCTTCTCCGAGAGAATCGTCGCGCCGAATCCGGAGATCATGACAACGGGCGAATGGCCGCATGCGCACTTGGTGGCGGCCGCCGCGGTCGAAGCAAATACCGAGCAGAGCATCACTGCGGCGATGACAATGCAGAGTATCCGCTTGAACGGATTTTTCTTCATTTTTGTATTCTCCTTTCGCAAGCACATATGTGCAACAGGAAAATTATACATTATTTTTACAAAATTGTAAATAATCTGTTTATACCTTTTTTCGACACAATGGTACCCTGCAACGTCTATGGACAAAATTGAGCGAAGTGTGATATAATGAGTATGGAAGAAAAGCGGCAAAACAGAAAGGATGGTAATCACCAATGAAAAAGACTCTCAGGCTGACGGCTCTCGTTATGGCTGTGGCGATAATCGTCTGCGCCTTTGCGGGCTGCGGAGCGAAAATCGACAAGCTTATAGTCGGCAAGTGGAGCGACTCGCAGAACAACGCTACTATCGAGTTCAAAGAGGACGGCACTTTCCAGTATGAGTCGAGCAACCTCAATATCCTGGGCATTTCCGTCGGCACTTCGGTCTCCGGTACATACAAGGTCGACACCGAGGCTGACCCCGCGACCGTGACCATAGTCCCCGAGATAGCTATCGCAGGCTTCAAGGCGGGCACGGAGATAACCTTCACCGCGTCGTATAATAAAGACAACAAGGTGCTCACGCTCAATAACGACAGCTGGGGCACTCTGAACCTCACCGAAGTCGAGGTATAAAGCTGAAAACAAAACGGGACTGCCGGGTAACGGCAGTCCTTTGCTGTTTATATGAACTTCCGCAAAACGGAAGTTTTGTTTTTTATATCAGCCTTTTGAGCGCTTCCGTGACTGCTGCCGCCGGGGCTTTGCCGCCGAGCGCGCGCATACACTGCCCGATAAGATACTGAAACGCCTGTGTCTTGCCGTTTCTGTACTGCGAGACGCTCTTTTCGTTTTCGGCGATAACGCGTTTTACCGCGTCCTCTATCGCCGCCGCGTCGGTCATCAGAGAAAGTCCGTTTTTTCGGACATATTCCGCCGGGTCGGCGTTTTCGGTTACTATTTTTGCAAAGACTTTTTTCGCCGTGCCGCGGTTTATCTCCCCTGATGAGAGCATATTTATGAGCCTGCCCAACGAGTCGGGGCTGAATTTTGCATCTTCAATGCTCATTCCCGCGCCGCGAAGTACGGCTGGGAGCTCAACATTTATCCATGATGCGGCGTCCTTTGCGCTCTTGCAGAGCATAACCGTGCGGTCGAAAAGCTCCGCCGTGAACGGCGAGGACATCAGTGTGTCAATGTCCGCTCTGCCGAGATTATATTCTTCGCTCCAGCGGCGGCGCTTCGCTTGCGGCAGTTCGGGCATCTGATTTTTGATTTTCTCAATGTCGGGGGTTGAAACGACTACCGGCGGAATGTCCGGCTCGGGAAAATATTTGTAGTCGCTCGTGTCCTCTTTTGAGCGCATCGCGTAGCTCATACCTGCGCCGTCGTCCCAGCGCCGGGTCTCCTGAATAATACTTTCACCGTTTTCAATCAGCGAGATTTGCCGCGCGCTCTCGCTTTTTATCGCGCGCTCGGCGGCTCTGAATGAGTTCAGATTTTTCATCTCCGTGCGCGTTCCGAGTTCTATTTCACCCTCCGGGCGGACGGAGAGATTTATATCCGCTCTCAGCGAGCCCTCCTGCATCCGACAGTCCGAAACGCCGGAAAAGCGCATCAGCTCGCGCAGCTTTTCGAGATATTCGACCGCCTCCTCGGCGCTTCGCATATCTGGCTCGCTGACTATCTCAAGCAGCGGCACTCCGCAGCGGTTGCAGTCGATGAGCGTGCGGTTGTCGTCGGGGGAGTGCATGAGCTTCCCCGCGTCCTCCTCCATGTGCATCTCTTTTATGCGTATAATTTTGCCGTTGTCGAGCGTGACCGAGCCGTTTCGGCACAGCGGCAGATATAACTGGGATATCTGATAAGCCTTCGGCAGGTCGGGGTAAAAATAATTTTTGCGGTCGAAGCGGCTTATCGGTGTTATCTCGCAGCCCGCCGCGAGTCCCGCGCGGACGGAAAGCTCAACGGCTTTTTTGTTCAGCGTCGGCAGAGTGCCGGGCAGTCCGAGACATACCGGGCAGACATGCGTGTTCGGCTCGCCGCCGAACTCAGTCGGGCAGGAGCAGAATATCTTTGTCTCAGTCAGCAGCTCTATGTGGACCTCGAGCCCGATAACAGTTTCGTATCTCATTTGAAAGCCTCCCATAGTACCTTGTAATGCCTAAAACTTTATAAGCATTGCGCCGTCCGACTGCGTTTAGCTGTGTCTTCAAACTTGTTCAACACGATCATACTCTGTAAATTTTTAAATGTTACAGGGTCAGACATCTTGCCGCGCCCAAAAGATTCTCGTCCGCGAACGGTGCCGCCATGAGCTGAAGCGCGGCTGTTTTTCCGCACGGCACGCTTATCGCCGGGAGTCCAGCGAGGTTAGCCGGAACGGTGTATGCGTCGCCGATATAAGTTTTCAGCGGGTCGTCAAGGCTCTCGCCGAGCTTCGGCGCAGTTGACGGATAAACGGCGCCCGCGATGAAATCATATTTTTTGAAAGCGTCCGAAAGCGTGTCGCGTATAACCCTGCGCGCTCTCAGCGCCTTGTTGTAATATGCGTCGTAGTATCCCGCGCTGAGCACGAAATTACCGAGCATTATCCTGCGCCTGACCTCGCGCCCGAAGCCCTCGGAGCGGCTTTTGATATACATTTTTGTCAGGTCGTCTGTATTTTGCGCGCGCCGCCCGAAGCGAACCCCGTCATACCGCGCAAGATTCGAGCTTGCCTGCGCGCAGGCGATTATATAATAGGCGGGCACGGCAAATTTGAGCGGCGGAAGCGAGAAATATTCAACCCTCGCGCCGAGCGATTCAGCTTTTTTGAGCGCATTATTCACAGCACTGCGTATATCTTCGCCGCAATTATCAATAAATTCATTCGGCACACCTATAATTTTACCGCAGAGCGAATAGGACTCGACAAAATCCGAACGGACGGGAGCAGTATCCTCTGTTGTAGAATCACCGCAGTCGCGCCCGGATATTATCGCCGCGAGAGCCGCGCAGTCGGAGGCATTTCTCGCTATCGCGCCTATCTGGTCAAACGACGAGGCATAGGCGACAAGCCCGTTTCGGGAGACGGTGCCGTAGGTCGGCTTGAAGCCGAATACCCCGCAGAACGCCGCGGGCTGTCTGACCGAGCCGCCCGTGTCCGAGCCGAGCGCGAGCGGGACTATCCCCGTCGCGACTGCCGCCGCCGCGCCCGAAGACGAGCCGCCGGGCACGCGCGTTTTGTCAACGGGATTGAGCACCGCGCCGTAATACGAAGTCTCGCCCGTCGAACCCATGGCGAACTCGTCCATGTTGAGCTTGCCGACGATAATAAGCCCCGCTTCTTCGAGCTTTTCTACCGCCGCCGCACTAAAGGGCGGCACATAATTTTCGAGCATCCGCGACCCGCAGGTCATTTTGACATCTTTTACCGCGAGGTTGTCCTTTATGCCTATCGGCACGCCCGCGAGCGGCGAGATATATTCGCCTGCGTCGATGCGTTTTTGTATCTCCGTGCCTTTGCTATATGCGCGTTCGCGGCAGAGCGTGATGAAGCAGTTGAGTTCTTTATTCTGCTTCTCGGATTCATATACGGCGTCTAAGACTTCGACGATTTTTATCTCGCCGCACCTGATTTTTTCTGCCAGAACGAGGGCGGAATCTTTAATAATATCTCTCATAGCGCACCTCATTCCACTGTTTTCGGGACGCAGAAGCAGCCGCCCGCCGTTTCTGCGGCATTCGACAGAGCCTCTTTGACGCCGAGCGTCTCGCCCGGTTCATCCTCGCGCAGGACATTCACCGTGTCTGATAAATTGGTCAGCGGCTCAACGCCGTCGGTATCGAGCGCCGACAGCGTGTCCATATATGATATTATCTTTTCAAAATCTCTGCGGCAATCCTCGCGCTCGCCGGAGCCAAGCTCTATATGTGCGAGCGATTCGAGATGCGATATGAGTTCGTCGGATATTTCCATCTGCTGACCTCCGTAAGCTTTCTATTATAAATTATATCAGAAAAAGGCAAAATTTTCATTAGTTTCAGGCTCATAAAAACGCGAACCGGGGGAAAGAATATAAAACGGATTTGAAAAAATCCTAATTTTCCCGCGAAGGGATCTATGGAGTGTGCTCTCAATGGAAAACCGCAATCAGCAGAACAAGCAGGGTCAGAACCAGCAGAATCAGCAGCAGAACAACAAGCAGCAGAATCAGCAGGAGAACAAGGCCCAGAACAAGCGCAATAAGCTCAACGAGGAATAAGCCTCACCCGCCGCGCGGCGGGTACATATCCGAAGCCTCTGTATTCTTTTGCAGGGGCTTTTTGTTATTGCAACTGCGGACTTTTTATGATAGAATACTCCTGTATAAGGCTCATATAAAAATGAAAGGAATGAATTTCAGTGGGAAAGAAAAGTTCATCTGAAAAGCTTGTTATAGCAGCCGCTTCCGCAGGTGCAGCAGTCGGCGCGGCGTATCTTGCTGTCGGCAACGCGATTTTTAACAAGACCATGAGCAAAAAGTCCATCGCCAAAAAAATGGACGAGAAAAAGAACGAGTATGACGGTATTACCAAAGAAGGCATGGAGTGGTTTGACTCCGCGAGTCCCGCAAAGGTGAAGATAGTCACTCCCCGCGGCGGATATGTCCACGGCGAGATAATCCTTGCAGACGAGCCGAGCGATGTCTGGGTGATAGTCATTCACGGCTACACCGGCTCGCCCAGAAGAATGGGCTCGTTCGGCAAGAGGTTCCATGAGATGGGCTACAACTGCCTGTTCCCGTATCTCTGCGGCCATGGCGCGAGCGAGTCGAACTATGTCGCCATGGGCTGGAACGACAGAATCGACATCAAGGCGTGGATCGACTACATAATCAACGAGAATGCGAACGCGAAGATAGTGCTCTTCGGTCTCTCGATGGGCGCGGCTACAGTCATGATGACCACCGGCGAGCCGCTCGAATCGAATGTCGTCTGCGCTATTGAGGACTGCGGATATACATCCGTCTGGGACGAGTGCAGAGCCAACATGAAGGACGCTTACGGTCTGCCGACCTTCCCGTTCCTCTCCGCCGCAAGAAGCGCAACGATGCTGCGCGCGGGCTACGACATGAAGAAAGCTTCGTGCATCGAGCAGGTCTCGCGCTCCGTCACGCCGACCCTGTTCATCCATGGCGACAAGGACGACTTTGTCCCGTTCTGGATGCAGGAGCGAGTCTACCGCGCCGCCGCGTGCGACAAAGAGAAGTTGGTTATCCCCGGCGCACCGCACGCAGAGGCCTCGACCGTCGACCCCGAAAAATATTGGTCAACAGTTGATAAGTTTATCAAGAAGTATCTTTGATAATAATTAAAAATGAACCCCGTTGATTTGACGGGGAGTGAAAAAATCCTACCCATCTCGGGTAGGATTTTTTATGTCGGTTGTTTTGAATGGAGACGGGTGGATGAATCGCAAAATATCGCCATCAGCAGCTCTCATATGCCTCGCGGATAAGATCTGTTTCGCCCTTGAATAGAGCGTTGTCGCTTTCAATATTGTATTTTCTGTAGTCCCATTCGGGAGGCTCGAAGCGCGGCGAGAGATCATATTTTGAATAGCGAATGCCCGAGCTTTCGCCTGCATCGATTCTTTTTATTACTCCAAGCAGATCCTCTGCACTTCACTGTCCGAAAAGGCGCTCTCATAGGCGTACATTGTTTTTTTCGTCCTGCAATATTCCGCACAGATTGAAATAATCATTCCGATTGAATTTTCTCAGCACGAGCCTGTCGGTCTGAGCAAAAATTTCTTTATTCATCGGCATTTTTCATGTTCCTGCGGACATGCTCTTTTATCGCCGAAAACGATTCGTCGCTGATGTCGTGCTCCATCTTGCACGCATCCTCCGCGGCGGTCTTTTCATCAACGCCGAGACGGACGAGAAATTTCGAGAGCAGAGTGTGGCGCTCGTATATTTTCTTAGCTACATCGAGCCCCGATTCGGTGAGGGTCAGATACCCTTCCTTGTCCATGAGAAGATAGCCGCCCTGTTTGAGAAGCCCCACGGCGCGGCTGACGCTCGGCTTTGAAAAGCCCATATATTCCGCGACGTCGAGCGAGCGCACAACGCCGTTTTTTGAAAGCACATATATAGTTTCGAGATACATTTCACCCGATTCCTGAAGATGCATATCTGTTCCTCCCTTTTAGGTGTGTATATTGTTATGTATTAAAGGTATGATATCACTTCACTTAGGAAAAATCAAGGGTGGGAGGATATGTTTGAAATGTCCAAAGCAGGCGGTTAGCACAAGCTAATTGTTTGTGGATGTCGCCGAAATTGTGTTTTGCGGCAAAAAATTGAAAAAACTCTATTGACAGGGAAGAACAATAGGAGTACCATATATCACGGTTAGCTGGTGCTAATCAATTTTAAAGCCCCAAGGTTAGCGTATGCTAATCCCGGAAATACAAAAGAGGAAGAGGGACTCAATATGATGCCTTTGATGCTCGCGCAGGTCGGCGAAGAGAATATCATCAAGAAGATAGGCGGCAGCCCGGAAGTAAAACAGCATCTCGAAAATCTCGGATTTGTCGTCGGCGGCACTGTAAAGGTAGTCAACGCCCTGGGCGGAAATGTTATAGTCAACGTCAAGGAGTCGCGCGTTGCCATCAGCGAAGAGATGGCGAAGAAAATCATGATATGACGGCGCTGCGGCGCAGTACATATAGTGTTGTGCCCAATAGGTACAAACCGCCCGATAAACGGCTGATTTCGGATGCAGAGCAGTTCTGAAGCAAACTTCAAAACCGATTTGTCCCCATTGGTCACAACACCACCAAGAGAAAAAGCACAAAAGGAGGATATAAGCAATGAAAACTCTCAGGCAGGCTAAGATCGGCGAAACGGTCAAGGTAGTCAAGCTCCACGGAGAGGGCGCAACAAAGCGCCGCATCATGGACATGGGACTGACCAAGGGCGTGGAGGTCTATATCCGTAAGGTCGCGCCTCTCGGCGATCCGGTCGAGATCACGGTGCGCGGCTATGAGCTCTCGCTCAGAAAGGCCGACGCGGACATGATCGAGGTCGAATAAGACCCCGCGCAGAAAAGCTGATATAATTTCAAGAAAGAGAGGCTATCAAAATGGATTTACGCATTGCTCTTGCGGGTAACCCCAATAGCGGTAAAACCACATTGTTCAACGCTCTCACCGGTTCGAACCAGTTCGTCGGTAACTGGCCGGGCGTTACGGTTGAGAAAAAAGAAGGAAAACTCAAAAAGCATGACGGCGTTATCATCACCGACCTTCCCGGTATCTACTCGCTCTCGCCCTACACCCTTGAGGAAGTTGTCGCGAGAAACTATCTTATCGATGAGCGCCCGGACGCTATACTTAACATAATCGACGGTACGAACCTCGAAAGAAACCTCTATCTCACCACCCAGCTGACCGAGCTCGGCATCCCCGTTGTTATCGCCATCAACATGATGGACGTCGTTAAGAAGAACGGCGACAAGATAAACGTCGATGAGCTCTCCCGCCAGCTCGGCTGCAAGATAGTTGAGATCTCCGCCCTTAAAGGCGACGGAGTCATGGACGCCGCCGAGGCGGCAATCGAGGCGGCGAAGAGCACCAAGACCCTCCCGATGCACACCTTTGAGGGCTCCGTCGAGCACGCTCTCGCGCACATTGAAGAGGCCGCCGTCCACGGACTCCCCGAGGAGCAGCAGAGATGGTACGCTATAAAAATCTTCGAGCGCGACGACAAGGTGCTTGCGAAGCTCAACCTCGACAAGGCGACCCTTGAGCACATCGAGGGCGACATTCAGGCAGTCGAAAAAGAGATGGACGATGACGCGGAGTCGATTATCACCAATGAGAGATATATCTATATCGCATCTATCATAAAAGCCTGCTACAAAAAGAAGAATGTCGGTCAGCTTTCGACCTCCGACAAGATCGATAAGGTCGTCACAAACCGCTGGCTCGGACTTCCGATATTCGCAGTTATCATGTTCCTCGTCTACTACATCTCCATGGTCACTGTCGGCTCGTTCGCGACCGACTGGATGAACGACGGAGTGTTCGGCGACGGCTGGCACCTGCTCGGCATCGGCTCGAAGGCTTATTCGACCGACGCTGACGACTACACCGCAGCTACCGAGGCTGTCAGCGCATTCACCGGCATTGACTTCGGCGCAGAAGATTTTGACGCCGACAAGGCTCTTGCCGAGATGAAGGCTTATCAGCCCACAGCGGACACCGCAACGGTTGATGTTGAGGATGAGGAGACCCTCGCCGTCAACGCCATGACCGCTTATTACTCGGCAATCCCCGCAAACCTCTCCAAGGCTGACAAAGAAGCAACAGTAGGCATGACCTATGTTGACGCTGTCAAGTACCTTGAAGAGAAGGGCTTCGACGAGCCCGATCCCGCCGCTTACGGCGTGTGGGTGCCCGGCATTCCGGTTCTCGTCGGCAACGGACTTGAAAAGGTCGGCGCGGCCGACTGGCTCAGCGGACTTATCAACGACGGTATCGTAGCGGGTGTGGGCGCGGTGCTCGGCTTCGTTCCCCAGATGCTCGTCCTGTTCCTGCTCCTCGCATTCCTTGAGGCGTGCGGCTACATGGCCCGTATCGCATTCGTCCTTGACCGTATATTCCGCAAGTTCGGTCTCTCCGGCAAATCCTTCATCCCGATGCTTATCGGCACCGGCTGCGGCGTTCCCGGAATCATGGCTTCGCGTACCATTGAAAATGAGCGCGACCGCCGTATGACCATAATGACAACAACCTTCATCCCCTGCGGCGCTAAGGTACCGTTCATCGCCATGATCGCAGGCGCGCTCTTCGGCGGCTCCGCTCTGGTATCGACCTCCGCTTACTTCATCGGCATGGCGGCTATCATCTGCTCGGGCATCATGCTCAAGAAGACCAAGATGTTCTCCGGCGATCCCGCTCCGTTCGTTATGGAGCTTCCCGCCTATCACTGGCCGACACTCAAGAACGTCCTCCGCTCCATGTGGGAGCGCGGCTGGTCCTTCATCAAGAAGGCAGGTACAATCATCCTTCTTTCAACTATCGTTGTCTGGTTCACCTCTTACTTCGGCTTCGTAGACGGCCACTTCGGAATGCTTGCAGAGGATCAGCTTGATCAGTCCCTGCTCGCAAAGGTCGGCTCGGCTATCGCCTGGATCTTCGTTCCGCTCGGCTGGGGCAACTGGCAGGCTACCGTCGCTTCGATCACCGGACTTGTCGCAAAAGAGAACATCGTCGGTACGATGGGCATCCTCTATGGCGCAGAGGGCAACGTTTATGCAACCCTTGCAAAGGCGTTCACCGGCCTGACCGCCTATTCGTTCCTCGTCTTCAACCTTCTGTGCGCTCCCTGCTTCGCAGCTATCGGCGCTATCAAGCGTGAGATGAACAGCGCAAAGTGGACCTGGTTCGCAATCGGCTATCAGTGCGGCTTTGCCTATGTTATCTCCCTTATGATAAATCAGTTCGGCAACCTCTTCACCGGCAACATCCACGGCGCAGTTGATATCGTAAGCCTTGTGTTCGCGTTCATCTTCCTCGCCCTGATAATATTCATGCTCGTGCGCCCCTACAAAGAGGCCACAAAGCTCGCATCCGATGTAAAGGTCACAAAATAAACCAAGCTATATGCTGTGAAAGGAGTCTTCCGAAATGCTCGCGTGGTTATCAAAGAATATTGCAACCATTATAATATGCCTTGTGCTTGCCGTTATCGTGGCGCTGATAATATTCAGCCTCGTAAAAAATAAGAAAAAGGGCAAATCCTCCTGCGGCTGCAACTGTGCCCACTGTGCTATGGCAGGCTCCTGCCACAGCGCGAATCAGCAAAAGGGCAAAAAGCACAGCTGATAAGCACAACAGAACAGAAAAAAGGACGCAGCGCAAACTGCGTCCTTTTTGCATATCCCGGTGGATTTTTCCGCGCTTTGCTGATATAATCAAAGAAACCGCTCATATCGGAGGTGCAAAACTTGATATTTCAATTCGGCGAATACAAAATCGATGTTGATGTTGAAAAGACACGGCAGTTCTATGACCGCGCCAAAACGGTCAGCGAGGGGTGCCAATGCGACGGGTGTCTTAACTTCGGGAGAGCCGTCGACAAACTTCCGCAGAATATCCGGGACTTTTTCTCCGCGCTCGGCGTTGACATGAAAAAATCTGCGAATGTTATGTCTATTGCGCCAAAGACGAAAACACGCTGTACTACGGCGGCTTTTGCCACATCTGCGGAACTTTACTCAGCGGCAAAAGCGCGTGGAAACCGACAAGCGACTCTACAGCCTGTTGGGATGAAAAAGCAACATATCCGCTCTCGCCGAATTTTGGCGTTTCGTTCAGCGACCGTATCGACATGCCGGAGCCGGATTTTCCTCTTCCAGTTATTCAGCTCGACTTCGATGCGGATATCCCGTGGGTGCTCGAAAAGAGAAACAGCTATATTGACGAATAATGAGGCGAAAAAATGAGCAAATATAACGCACTTTGGGAATATGTCAAAAACAGCGGTAAACAGTCGCTGAAGCTTACTTTTGATGAAATACAAAATATCGCCGACGTGCCGATAGACCACTCGTTTCTGAACTTCAAAAAGGAGCTTGCGGATTACGGCTACCAGGTCGGGAAAATCTCGATGAAAGAAAAGATTGTGAGTTTTGAAAAGAAATAAAATTGCGCAGATTTCGCGTGCGAATGATATCCGCCGATATCGCGAGCCTTTCCACTGCTCACTTTTACTTGCAACAAAAAATCCTACCCATCCCGGGTAGGATTTTTGCTTTGTTTTATATTTTATTCCGCCTCTTCGATGAGTCCGTAGTAGCGCGCGAACCAGTAGGGGTGGGTGTAGTTTGTGCACGCCATGAGGTACATTCCGTGGTCATCGCCCGTGCCGGGGAACATCGTGAACGCCGTCGGGTCGTCCGACTTCGTGAACAGGCGCTCGGCTTCGCCGGCGATGCCGGAGTCCGCGATGAAACGGTTGCTGTCGCAGCTGTTTATGCGCCTTTCGTGCGCCGGGAGCGGGTGATAGAGCTGCGGGATCATGCCGACCTCTGTCGGGCGCATGTCCCAGTCGAGATCGCGCCAGCTGTTGTAGAGCGTCCAGAGAATTTGATCCATCGGGTAGTCCGCAAGCTCGTCTACGGAAGTCTCAATGTCGCACTGCTCGCCCGTGCACGCGCCGTAGACGAAGTTGAAGAACGCGTTGTGCTCCGCCTTTTCGTCGTCCCAGTGATGCGTCAGACCCATGGCGAACACGGAGCGAAGCTTCGGGTCTTCGACATAGCGCATGAGCAGCGATATCATGAGGAAATCGTGGTTGTCATCAATGTGGAGCAGGTGGCCGTCAAGGATTTTGTACTGCATGAGGTTCATGGCGAAGTGCTTGTCCCTGATGAGATATTCAAACGCATCTTCGTATCTCTTATCGCCGGTGATATGATATCCCGCCTTGAGGAAGGTCAGAATCTGAAGCGAGTTCGTGCCTTTTTCGTATATCCACTTGTGGTCGTTGTTGAGCAGATCGGGGTCCCAGTTCGCCCATGTGGTCGGCACGCCGTCGGTGTCAACGAGTCTGAACTTGTTGTCGAGAATATGGTCAAGAATCTTTTTGACAACGGAGGCTATCAGCTTCTTCTCCTCATCGTCCGCGACGAGATCGAAGTAGTTCGAGTATGCGTAGAAATGACCGACCATCTCGTCGGACGAAGTCTCGCCGAGCCACTCGAGCTCGTTGCCGTCCTTGTCGGCGGTGTGGTGCCATTCGTGGCGCACGCCCGTGCCGTAGCCGGCTTCGTCGATGTATCTTATCGAGCGGGCGGTGAAGCCCTCTATACCCGTTATCTCGGTGAGCTTTATCATCGCGAGCAGCGAGCGGTGAGCCGCGGCGCGAACTTCCGGGTCCTTGGTGCAGGCGTATTCAAAGCACAGCGCGCCGAGATAAAGCCCCGTCCAGAGTCCGTCGTTGTCGCCGGTGCAGACATAGCCTTCATTTTCGGACACAACGCCCTCATGCTCAAGCGCGCGCTCGAGCACGAAGCCGTCCTTGCGGACATTGTATTTCTCGCTGAATGCGCGAAGTCTCTTTGCCTTCTCTTCGAGCGTCATCATCTCAGTCTTGAAAACGCTGATGCCGCCGGAGGCGGTGGAGACGCAGAAGCTGCCGTCGGGCGAGAGGACGATGCCGGTCGCGTGCATGTCGGGCAGCCAGCGCTTGTAGCCGTAATATGAGAGCTTGCCATTGTGGAGGATTATGAGACCGCAGGAGGTCGTGAAGTATCTTCTGCCCTCGCTGTCGGTCACCATGCCGGTTATCTCGCCATTGGGCAGACCGGTTATCTTCGAATTGTCGAGCCAGTAGCTGTTGTCGTCGTAGACGCAGACGCCCTTGTCCGTGCCTATCCAGACATCGCCCGCGGGGTCAATGTCGAGGCAGGATATGTTGTTGCTGAGTATTCCGGTCACGCCCTCCATGAGCTCCGACCAGTGCCATCTCTTGCCGACGAGCGCGTGGAGACCGTCGCTCTCGGTTCCGACATAGACTTTGTTGTTGCCGAAAACGGCGATGCAGCTGCCCTTGCCGGGCACGCCGATTTTAAGATCGAATTCTTTAGCTCCCTGCGGGAAGCGGTAGAGAACGGTCTTTGTGAGAATCCATGTGACGTTGTTGCAGCCCTGCTTCATTGCGACGGCGTCGGACGAGAACTCGCGGGACGCTATAATTTTTTTGCCGCTGAGCTCGATTACGCTCTTGCCCGTGCCGACGAAGATATGCCCGTCGTTTGCGCAGAAGAGCATGGATATCGGCGCGTTTTCAATGCCGATATCGACCGTGGTTATTTTCTTTCCATCTATCTTTGAAAGACCTCTGTCCGTTCCGACATAGAGGCAGTTGTCCGCGCCGTAGCAGAGCGCGGTTATGTTGTCCGACGCGAGACCGTCGGCGGAGGTGAATACCGTTCTCGTCAGCTGGGGAAACTTCCCGAGTCGGCATACCATACTGCGTTTTTTCATTTATCTGCTCCTTTTGTAAAAAAATCGAAGCCGCATCGGGCGGCATAAATATCAATAATAATTATATCGAAATCCGTAGTTTTTTCAAGAGCAAATGCAACAATTAGCCTTTTTCTATTGCATTTTTGTGCATTGTGGAGTAAGATATCAGCGTTGGAAAAAACAATATCCGGAAGGTGGAAACAATGTTTACTGATAAGCCTGAGAGCTACAGAGGAGTTTATTCCCTCCTGCTCACCCCGTTCAAAGAGGATAAGTCGATAGATTACGATGTCTACGCGCAGTATGTCGAGTGGCAGGTCGAGAGAGGAACCCATCATCTGTTCTCCGTCTGCGGAAGCTCCGAGATGACGACGCTCACTCCCGAGGAGAGAGTAAAGTGCGCGACTATCGCCGCAAAGCACTCCGGCAGCGCAGAGGTCGTCGCCACGGCGAACCTTGAGCCGACATGGCATATGCAGGTCGAAGAGGTCAAGCGCATGGAGCAGACCGGCGTTGACGGACTCGTTTTCGTCTCAAAGGGCTATGCCGATAACGACCAGAGACTTGTCGAATATCTCAGCGAGCTCGCGGGATATACTACTCTGCCGATAATTCTCTATGAGTTCCCGGGAATGCAGCCGTGCAATATGTCCGGCAAGGCATACGGCGAGCTGGTCAAGACCGGCAGATTCCACGGAATAAAGGACACCACCTGCACCATGGCGGGAATAAAGGACAAAATCGCCGTTCAGGGCGATTCCGCAGTGCTCCAGGCGAACATCCCGCTGCTGTTTGATGCATATATGGCGGGCGCGCGCGGCGTGTGCGCAACCCCGACCTCCTGCGGCGCAAATCTGTTCCGCAAGATGTATGACGAGTTCTTCGTCGAGAAGGACATAGCCAAGGCGAGAGAGACTTTCAACGAGATAATCCTGCTCGACAACGCTATCGACAGCGGCTTCAACGCGAGCGCAAAGTATCTCGTCAGCCTGCAGGGCATCCCGATGACGACCGTCACCAGAACCGGTTCGAGCGTCAACGAGGCGAGAAGACGCAGCATCGAGGCATATTACGAATATGCAAAAGAGCACGGTATGCTCAAATAATTAAAATACATAGCGGCACTCTCAATCGGGAGTGCCGTTTTTCATATTTGCAGCGTATAAATATTTTCGGGTTGCGGAATGATTTAAACTATATTATAATTGAATCACACAGAAAATAATTTAAACATCGCCGAAAATATACCCGGCAATTTCTGCGGGAGATGAGAAAATGATAAAACCGAACGCGCTGAAAAAAGGCGATAAAATTGCCATCGTCAGCCTGTCGTGGGGCGGGCTCGGCGACGCAGGGCTGATCCACAAATACTATATCGCAAAAGATAGGCTCGAAAAAGACTTCGGTTTGACCGTGGTCACCATGCCAAACGCCCTCAAGGGAACCGATTTTGTGTATAACCATCCGGAGCTGAGAGCGCAGGATTTAATGGAAGCCTTTTGCGACAAGTCAATAAAGGGCATCTTCTGCGCCATCGGCGGAAGCGACTCGATAAGGCTTCTGCCATATATAGACTACGATGTTATACATGACAATCCCAAGATATTCATGGGCTATTCGGACACGACTGTGAGCCATTTCGTGATGAGAAAAGCGGGTATAGTTTCTTATTACGGCCCGTCCGTTATGTGCGAGTTCGGCGAATATGTGAAGATGTTCGACTATACTAAAGAGGCGGTAGAGAACATATTGTTCAAAGACACAGCGGGCTATGAAGTGAAGCCCAGCAAATATTGGTCGGATGATTTTGTGAACTGGGAAGAGAAGAATATAAATCATCTGAAAAAGCTGCGTGAAGATGAGCACGGCTATGAAGTCATAAACGGCTCGGGTATAATTTACGGCGAACTGATCGGAGGATGCATCGATGTTTTTCCGATAATCACAGGCACGGAGATCTGGCCGAACACCGCCGAGTGGAAAGGAAAAATACTGCTGATTGAAACGAGCGAGGACAAAGCGAAGCCGGATTATATTTTATACTATCTGAGAAATTTGGGCGCTCAGGGCATATTGCAGGAGATAAACGGCATTATCGTCGGCAAGCCGCAGGACGAGGTGTACTATGAAGAGTATAAAGAAGTATACAAAAAGATAGTCAAAGAGTTCAATTGCGAACACTTGGGGATAATCTACAATGTAAACATCGGTCATGCGGCTCCCATGGGGTTGCTCCCCCTCGGAATTGAATATCAAATCGACCTCGATAACAAAAAGATTTGCTTTAAAGAGAGCGGCGTCAATATCTGACCGAACTAAAACAGCCCATCGCAGCAGCTTCGTCCGAAGCGCCGCGGTGGGCGTGATTTTATAAAACAATGCTGCCGTCCTGCAAATAAATATATCACAGATACGGCCTCAGCCCGCAGAGAAGATCCTCTTCTATCCCGATTAGGCGGCGCGCCGTGCTGCGCGAAGCGCCGTCCGCGCCCTTATATTCGTTGAGGTAGCGGGTCAGGCTCTTTATGCCCATGTCGCACCCGTCGGTCATCAGACCTGCAACCGTCCTGTCCGAGTCGTTCATGCCGAGCTTTACGTTGGTTTTTATCCACGACATGCTCTTCGCCATTATCCCCGGGTCTTTGCCGTCGTCGCCGAGCGATGCCAGCTGTTCTTTTATCGTTCCGCCGAGCTGGCTGTGCTCCTCCTTGCTCTTCTCGAGCAGGTTTTTGAGATCCTCGTCCTTTATGTGTCCGCTCACTTCGTCAATGCTGCCGACCGCCATCTTTATTCCGCTGTCGCATTCTCGCAGCAGCTCAAGTGTGTCTTTGCTCATTTTATGCACCCTTTCTGTTCTTTTTCGCTGTATAGTGTGCCCGGAATGCGGCGAATTATTATATATTGTATAAAGAACGAATATAATATATAGTGCACAAAAATCGATAAAAAATTATGAAAATTATGGAAATATAAAATAAAGTTTATTCTCTTGACAAACGAATAAACATAAAGTAAACTTGAATCGTAGCATGGCAGAGGATGCTCTGCCGAAAGATGAAAGGAGACAAACTATGAAAAGGATTATTGCTATCCTGCTCGCGCTGATAATGATATTTGCATTTGCGGCATGTAAGGGCAAGGACGACAAGAACGACACAACGGCTGAAAGCTCGCAGGACGCGAACGCAGACGTTCAGGACACCCAGACGGGCGACGCGGAGAGCAACGCGGCAGAGAGCAACGCTGACGACAGCACGGCAGTCGCACCCTCCGAGGGCGGCAGCGAGGCGGCTACTCAGGGTCAGCAGGGCGGTTCTCAGGGCGGCCAGCAGGGCAACAAGCCCGCAGCGGAGATAAAGGCTCCCGTCAACGGCAGCAAGGCTGAGATCGTTGCGTTCTTCAACAAATACGCTTCGGCTATGAAAAGCTACACCGGCAAGGTCTCTGTCAAGAGAGTCCAGGGCACTACCTCGAAGATCAACAGCATCACCGGCGGTTCGGCTATAGCGAACATCGCTCAGCCCCTGCTTCCCAACGACTATCCGCAGACCGCAACGCAGACCTTCAACGGCGGCAAGGCTGCCGACGGCACAACTCTTGCGAGCTTCCTGCCCGCGGCAAAGCGCGCTTCTTATAAAGTCGATCCCGCAGGCGTCAAGTCTGCTTCCTGCGTCAAGCAGGGCAACGGCTGGAAGGTCAGCATCACTCTCGTTACCGAGAGTGGCGAGGGACTTACCTTTGTTCCCACCCACCACGGCTCCTGCTTCGACACTCTTTCGCTGACGAAGAATTCCTTCGGACCGTTTGAGCCTGTCAGCACCAAGGTCAACTATCAGAGCGGCACATTCACTTTCGTGCTCAACGCGAACGGCACTCTTGCGAGCATCAATGTCAGCGAGCCCGCAAACGTTGTCTGCAAGCTCAAGAAGGGCATCTCCATCGACGCCGACTTCACCGGCACATGGCAGCAGCAGTACACCTTCGCTTATTAATAGGAATTTCATAAAGACATGGGTCTGTCGATTAGCTCGGCAGACCTTTTCTGCCTTTAATGTCGGATAATTTTTTCATAAATATATTGACTTTCGCCCGCAAAGGGATATAATTAAGCCACAACCAATGGGGAGTAGCTATGGGTTACCCATCCGCCTGTCACCAACCGCACAGGAGCTGTGCTGGCAGCGGACATTGGCGGCGTTGGCCGTGAATGAAGCAAGACCTTTGGCAGACGGATTCTGCCGAAGGTCTTTTTTGCGGGATACGAGGTGAATTATGAGAAAGCTGTTAAAAAGAATGTCGCCTGCAAGAATAATTGCGCTCGGTTTTGCAGCCACGATATTTATAGGCTCGGGTCTGCTGATGCTGCCGTGCAGCGTGCAAAACGGCGTAGACTTAAAATACATAGACGCGCTTTACACTTCGGCGAGCGCCGTCTGCGTGACGGGACTCGTGACCGTCGATATAGGGGACACGTTCACCGCGTTCGGTCAGTTCGTTGTTGCGGCACTGATACAGATAGGCGGACTCGGAGTCGCGTCAATGGGCGCGGGAGTCATTCTGGCTGTCGGAAAGAGGATAAATCTGAAAGGTCGGCGTGTTTTGCGCGATGCGATGAATCTCGACTCAGGCAAGGGAATAGTAAAATTTATAAAAAGCGTGTTTTTGACTACGGCGGCATTTGAGCTCGTCGGTGCGGCGCTGAGCTTCATTGTTTTCGTGCGCGATTACCCGCCGCTCAAAGCTCTCGGAATAAGCCTTTTTCACTCCGTTGCCGCGTTCAACAACTCCGGCTTCGACATCCTCGGAAACTTCCAAAGCCTCTCCGCCTACAAAGAGGATGTGTTCTTAAATCTCGTGACCTGCTTTTTGATATTCTTCGGCGGAATCGGCTTTCTCGTTATCCGCGAGATTGTCGAAAAGCGATTTCGCTGGCGCAGATTTTCCATGCACACAAAAGTAGTGCTCACGATGAGCGTCGCGCTGACGGTCGGCGGCGCGGTGATTTTCAGAATTACCGAGGATATGCCGTGGATAGGAGCCCTGTTCAACAGCGTTACTGCGAGGACGGCGGGCTTCTCGACATATTCGCTCGGCGAATTTTCAAACGCGGGACTGCTCGCTATGATCTTTTTAATGTTCGTCGGCGCGTCGCCAGGCTCCACCGGCGGCGGAATAAAGACGAGCACGCTGTTTGCGCTGATACAGGGCATAAAGACCGCCGCGACAAACACCTCGGGAAAGGCTTTTCACTATTCTGTGCCGCACGGTGTGTTCCGCAAAGCGTCGGTCATAGCGGTCATGGGTATAAGTGTGATAGCAGTGGGAACGTTTATGCTCTGCGCCTTTGAGCCGGATATAGCAATAAGGGATGCCTTGTTCGAGATGACGAGCGCGTTCGGCACGGTGGGACTCACTACCGGGATAACCACGGGACTCTGCACCGCGAGCAAGCTTACATCAATAGTCATGATGTATATCGGCCGCTTGGGGCCGCTTACAATAGCGACTCTCTGGTACTTCACAAACGGAGATCGAATAAAATATCCCGACGGAAACATAGCCATAGGCTGAGAACGGAGGACAAAGATGTTTAAAAAATCAAAAAGCGACAGCAAATCTTACGGAATAATCGGACTCGGGCGCTTCGGCTCTGCTCTGGCTGTGGAGCTTGCGAAATCGGGCGCGGAGCCGCTCGTAATCGACGGAAACGAGGAAAAGGTGCGCGAGATGCGCGAATACACGGAGAACGCTTTTGTGGTCAACAGCTTCGACAAAAAGACGCTTTCGGAAACCGGAATACAAAACTGCGACGTCGTGGTGGTCTGTATCGGAGAGAAGATGGACACCTCGATTCTGACTACGCTCAACGTTGTCTCTCTCGGTGTGCCGACCGTCATATCAAAGGCCGCGAGCGCCGAGCAGGGCGAGATACTCAAGAAGCTCGGCGCAGAAGTCGTCTACCCCGAGAGGGATATGGCAGTCAGACTCGCCCACAAACTGGAAACTCCCAATATGCTGGACTTTGTTCAGCTGAGCCGAAAGCTGAATCTCCTTAAGCTTGAAGTTCCGCGTAAGATCGTCGGAATGACGATAATGTCCGCCGATATGCGGGGAAGGTTCGGAGTAAACATAATCGCTATAGAAAACAACGGAAATTTGACAGACAATGTGCATCCCGATTATATGTTCCGTGAGGGCGATATTCTCTATGCTGTCGTCAGCGAAAAAAGCATGACGCGCCTGTCCGATTGGATGGATGAGACAAGATAAAACTACGGGCACCGTGAAACCGGTGCCCGTAGTTTATGCGGTTTTGTGTGTCGGCCGGATTTTGAGCTTATCGCGAACATCTTTTTGCGATCCTGTCTGCTGTTTTGTATTCTTCTTTGCGATAGTTACGGAAGCGATAAGCTTTCTTCTAATTACTCTTCAGTTTTCGGAATTTCATATCGCTCGAGACAGCAAACATACCGTCTCAACATGTTCATCATTGTCCAAACTCATCCTACACTAATACATAAAATCTGTTAAGATTCAATTTAATTAGCATTATTTATTTTTAGGGTACTTTAAGCAAAATTCTTCGTTTATCTTTATAACTATAAGAATCATGATTCGAAGAAAAATAAAGTAATCCTGTTTATTTTGATTTTCATCTACTCTTTGTGTACCATGTGTATAGCTATTACGAATATCTAGTCCATTGTCAAACTCAGACTTATTAAATAAATAATTATAATAATCCTGTTCTGGTCTAGAAAATAATGATGACGAAAACTGTACCAATCCCATTTTATTTAATTCCATAATAATAGATTGATACTTTTTCATATAGCTAAAACATACTACATCGTGTTGGTATAACTCATTTAATATCTTTATCTTTTCCCAATATGGCATTATTCTTTTTTTGTTATCAATTTTTATAATATTATGATCAATTAACCAATCAATGCTAGGTATTTGATAATCCTCAAACATATCATAATAGACATTTTCTTTTTCCAATAAACAATAAAACGAATTATAATTATTCGACAATTTAGGAAGGTAATGAATTATTGATTGATCCGAAAACAATAAATTACTTATCGTTTGATAGTCATTTCCACATGGATAAATATATTTATTACTTAGCATGCTTGGTATATCTTTAATAAATATATGCTCTGTTGATATATGTAATAATTCATCATCAATTTCTCCATCTTCGCAATAAATTTTAAATCTCTTTAAAATATTATCAAATTCAGCAGCAATATTCCTACATTTTTCAAGATATGACACTGTATGTGAAGATTTATTAAAACAAAATCCTTTCACATTGAATTCTTCTTCTAAATAATTACAAAAGAACCATTCGATAATGTCTTCCAAAAATATATTATACTTTTCTAATTCATTACAATATCTAATCATTTGAAGTTGTGCTAACATTTGAATTTGTTGAAATACAATTCCAGTGGGATATTCTTTTCTACCTTTAATTCCTAAGTATTTTTCTATAATGCTCATTTGAGATTCCCTAGAAACACGAAGAGATCTAAATTGCAGATCTGTATATCCAAATAAATAAATAAAATTATTTAATAATGTTGGATAATCCAAATTTTCTTTTATCCATTTTGCACTGTACAAAACCGATAAAATTCTATTATCATCTGTTTCAAATTTAAATTCTTCATCTATCTTATTAGAAAAAGAAACCTTTGCACCATATTCAAATCCAGTTCCTTCTTTGAATAAAGTCTCTATCTCTTCATAATATTTTCGTTTTGCTTTTAACTTTAATCTATCGGGCAAACGCAGGTTATTCGTACTATTTGATTCAAAAATTAGTTTTAGATAATTGATGTTAGATGAGTTGCTTGCTATATACTTATCTAATATTAATGTTTTCTTTTCATTTGATAGTTTAACTGGAAAATATAAAGATTCTATATTTCTGTCATGCTTTTCCAAGTAGTAACTCAATATAATTTCAGCACAAAATGGATTTTTTTCCATGTATGTAATTATTTCATCTGAAAACTTTTTAACTATATTTTTACATTTCAAAACATCATTTAAGATAAAATGTTTATTCAAAATTATTTTTCTAAATTGCTCGACTGAAATTTTATCATAAACCTTATACTTTTCTATAAGTTTCCAAAAGTCATTTCTATAATCATAATAGATAGTATCAAACATACTTTCTATTGTATCTATATTAATTCCCGAAAAAAATTCACCTATTACTCTTGAAAAGCCACTTACAATCTCACTATAGTCGTTCAACTGCTGTTTTGTCCAATGTATAGAATAAATTCTATTATGAAAAAACTGTTGTATATTATATAATTCAATAATTTCGTTAATATCGACTATTTTTTTCTCAACCACAAAATTACAAATAATATCTTCTATTCTCTTCAAATAAAATCCAGCGCTTAAATCATTTGTAGAATAGTATTTTACTCTTAAATCATCATTTGTATCCATAACTATATCAAACCTTTCTCAAATCATTTGAAAATACCTAAATGCATCTTTTATTGCCTCTTCTTTTTCTATTGGACATATTGGTTGCTTCGAATCGTCATTTTTAGGTTTGTTATAATTTTTTCTTTCTTTAATTCCACACTTTTCTTTTACTTGTGCAATATATAAATTTGAAACTTTAAATCCAAACTTATCAAAAACATACTGTTTTATATCGTTGTAAGTAGCCTTGCTTTCAGCTGATGTCAAATCTAATTCATCCGTATGTAATTCAATGTTGACATGTTTTTTCGTCATAAGTTTGGAAAGTAACACAACCGTCTCCACATGCGCCGTTCTCGGGAAGAGATCAACGGGTGTCGCTTCTTCGACTTCATATCCAAGCTCTTTGAACACAGCGCAGTCGCGTGCGAGCGTGGCCGGGTCGCAGGAGACATACACTATCCTGTCGGGAGCCATTTTTGCGGCGGCTTTAATCGTCTGCTCCGAGCAGCCCTTGCGCGGCGGGTCGAGGACTATCACCTCGGGGCGCTTGCCCTCGCCGAGAAGCTTTTCGGCGGCTTCGCCCGCGTCCGCGCAGATAAATCGCGCGTTTTCTATGCCGTTTGCGGCTGCGTTCTTCTTTGCGTCCTCTATCGCCGGCGCGACGGTCTCTATGCCGATGAGCTCCTCCGCCTTGTCTGCCATCGAAAGCCCTATCGTGCCCGCGCCGCAGTAGAGGTCGAGCAGGAGCTTTGTTTTTTTGTCTCCGGCGTATTCGGCGGCTTTTTTGTATAGTTTTTCCGCCTGCGCGCGGTTGACCTGATAGAACGACAGCGGCGATATGCGTACCTTTACTCCGCAGAGTATGTCCGTTATGCAGCCGTCGCCGAGGAGCGGGATGCACTTTTCGCCGAGCACTGCGTTCGTGTCGTCGGGGTTTATGTTTATCAGCACGCTTTTTATAGCTTTTTCATCTTTGAGTGATTCGATGAGCTTGTCGGTGTGCGGCAGGTTTTCCTGTGCGCTTACAAGGCAGAGCATTATCTCGCCCGTCGCGAACGCTTTTCGCAGATATATGTGCCTGACAGCCCCGCTTCTGCTTGTTTCGTCGTAGACGGAAATATTATATTTTTCTATCCAGTCCGCGACCGTGCCGAGTATTTTTTCGAACTCCGGCGGCGCGAGGCGGCACGCGCGGCAATCGACTATCCTGTGCGAGCGGCGGGAGTAGAAGCCGATTTTTAATTTCCCGTTTTCGCGTCCCACCGGGTACTGCGCCTTGTTGCGGTAGCCGTCCGGCGAGTCCGCGCCGATTATCGGCTTTAAATCAACCTCGAGTCCGCCGATGCGGGAGAATGCGTCGCGCACGGCATCCGCCTTGAGCTTTAGCTCCGCGCCGTAGCTCATGTGGCGGAACGAACAGCCGCCGCAGCCGGGATATGCCGGGCAGTCGTTGTCGGTTCTGTCCGGTGACGGCTTGATTATTTTCGTGCACTTGCCGACGGCGTAGCTCTTCTTCGCCTTGATTATGTGCGCTTCTATTATATCTCCGGGCGCGGTCGCGGGGACGAACACGGCGAGTCCGTTGTATCTGCCGACTCCGCTGCCCGTCAGCGAGACCGAATCTATATGAAGTTCAATGTCGTCATTTTTGTTGAGAAGCAAAATATCACCCCGAAAAATCTTTATTAAAGTATATCAAACGGCGGTCGATTTTGCAATACGGGAGAAAATCCATTGACAGCGGGCGGGCAAAAATATATACTTGACTTGGATAAAATTTCTCCCGAAAGGAACTGATAAAATGATAAGAGTTACCGTCTGGAACGAGGGCGTCCATGAGGTCGAATCGCCCGAGATAGCGGCAGTTTACCCCAATGGAATCCACGGTCAGATAAAGAGCTTCCTCGACACGCAGGAGGATATCGAGGTGCGCACCGCGACCCTCAACGACCCCGACTGCGGTCTGCCGCCCGAAGTGCTCGAAAACACCGATGTGCTCATCTGGTGGGGACACAAGGCGCACGACGAAGTGCCCGACGAGCTTGTTGAGCGCGTGCATGACAGAGTTCTGCGCGGCATGGGCTTCATAGCACTGCACTCCGCGCATTTTTCAAAGCCCTTCAAGCACCTTATGGGCACATCCTGCGCCCTGCATTGGCGCGACGGCGATTTTGAGCGCCTCTGGACAGTCAATCCCGCGCACCCGATAGCAAAGGGTATCGGCGAATATATTGAGATACCCGTTGAAGAGATGTACGGCGAGAGCTTTGATATCCCTGAACCCGACGAGCTTGTTTTTATGGGCTGGTTCTCCGGCGGCGATGTGTTCCGCTCGGGCTGCTGCTGGAGAAGAGGGCGCGGAAAAGTATTTTATTTCCAGCCCGGTCATGAGGGCAACCCCACATATTATATCCCGCAGGTTCAGCAGATTTTAATAAACGCCGTGCGCTGGGCGGCTCCGCATGAAGTCATCGACGAGATAGTCTGCCCCCACGCCGAGATCTCGCCCGAGCAGGCGAGAAGAGACCGCGGCGAATAAGTAAAATATTATTTATTGCGAAAAATATTGACTTCCCAAACAGAAACAGTATATAATAGCCTTATGAAAAAAGAAGCTAGGCTGTGCGCTAAGCGTGCAGCATCTATTTGGGGAGAAGACAAGCGACCGTCTGATATCTGTCAGCCGGCCGCTTCCCTTTTTTGAAAAAGACAGCTGATTTCGGTCAGCTGTCTTTCTGTTTATTCGCGGTGTTCATGAGCATGAGCACTTTTTCGAGCAGGTCGAGCATCTTATCCTGCGGCATGATGCGCACTGCTATGTGCGGCTTGCCTGCGGCGCTGACTGTCACCCTGCCGGGGAAGCCCGCGGCTATGGCGGAGATCTCCTGCATGTCGAGGTCGTCGATATAGAGCAGCAGCTTGTCGCCTTTGCGCCCGATCTCATAGATGTTGTGCTGAGCGGAATACGCCCGGAGCAGTGAAGTCCTTATCAGTCCGAGCACGGGAACGGGCGGCTCGCCGAAGCGGTCGATGAGCTCATCCGTGACATCGTCCGCGTCCGCGCGCGAGGTTATGTCCGCGATGCGGCGGTAGATGCCGAGCCTCTGCGGCACGCTCTCGATATATGTCGGCGGGATGTGCGCGTCTATCGGCAGATCGACAAGACATTCTTTCTTCGGCTTCTTTGTCTGGTCTCCGCGCTCCTCGCTTATCGCCTGTTCGAGCATCTGGAGATACATCTCGTAGCCGACAGCTTCCATGTGACCGTGCTGCTGTGCGCCGAGCACATTGCCCGCACCGCGCAGTTCGAGGTCGCGCATGGCTATCTTGAAGCCCGAGCCGAACTCCGTGAACTCCCTTATCGCATCGAGCCTGCTCGTGGCTATCTCCGTCAGCTCCCTGCCGGGTCTGAATGTGAGATACGCGCTCGCTCTGCGCGACGAGCGTCCGACGCGCCCGCGTATCTGATGCAGCTGCGCGAGACCCATGCGGTCGGCGTCCTCAATTATAAGGGTGTTGACATTCGGAACATCAACGCCCGTTTCGATTATAGTTGTGCATACCAATATATCTATCTCGCCCTCGAGCAGCTTGCGCCAGACTTCGCTCAGTTCGTCTTCGCTCATCTTGCCGTGGGCTATGCCGACAACGGCGTCGGGCAGCATATCTTTTATCGCCGCTGCCGTGTGCTCGATGCTCTCAACGCGGTTGTGCAGATAATACACCTGACCGCCGCGCCTGAGCTCCGCGTTCATCGCCTGCGCGAGCATCTCGGGATTGTGCTCGACAACATAGGTCTGCACCGGCGAGCGGTCGTGCGGCGCTTCTTCGAGTATTGACATGTCGCGTATGCCGGAGAGCGCCATGTTGAGCGTCCTCGGTATGGGCGTCGCGGTCAGCGTCAGAACGTCGACCTTGGGATAGAGCTCCTTGAGCTTCTCTTTCTGAGCCACGCCGAAGCGCTGCTCCTCGTCGATTATTATCAGCCCGAGGTCGCGGAACTGAACATCTTTTGATATGAGTCTATGCGTACCGACAACGATATCGACGCTTCCGCGCCTCAGACCGGTTATCGTATCTTCGATCTCTTTTTTCGAGCAGAAGCGCGAGAGCATACGCGCCTCGACCGGGAAGCCCTCTATTCTTTTGAGCACCGTCTGATAGTGCTGATAGGCGAGAATTGTGGTCGGCACAAGAATAGCGCACTGCTTGCCGTCCGCAACGCACTTGAACGCGCCGCGAAGTGCTACCTCCGTCTTGCCGAAGCCAACGTCGCCGCAGAGCAGTCTGTCCATGGGGCAGCTTCTCTCCATATCGCCCTTTATTTCATCGATGCATCTGAGCTGGTCCGAGGTCTCGTCGAACTCGAACCTGCGCTCGAAGTCGCTCTGCATATCCGTGTCGGGCGAGAATGCGTGACCCTCGATTTTGAGCCTGCGCGAATACAGCTCCGTGAGCTCCTTTGCCATATCCTTGACCGCACTGCGCACGCGCGAGCGGGTCTTCTGCCAGTCCTTGCCGCCGAGCTTGTTGAGGCGGACGGGCTTGTCGTCGCCGGACGGACCGATGTATTTCGAGACCTGGTCGAGCTGAGTGACCGGGACATAGAGAATGTCGCCCTTGTCGTAGCGAATTTTGATATAATCTTTTATCGTGCCGCTCGCTTCGAGCTTGTTTATGCCCTCGAATATGCCGATGCCGTGCGCAACATGAACGACATAGTCGCCGCGGTGCAGTTCATCGAGACTGTGGAACGCATTCGAGCTTTTGCGGACATTTCTCTTCGGCTGAGCGACCGCCGCCCTGCCGGAGTGGGTAAATACGGTTATTTTTGCCAGCGGATATTCAAATCCCGCCGAGAGACAGCCGGGCACAACGGTCAGCGTGCCGGGAGCCAGTTCGTTCGGCAGTTCGTCCATGTAGAGCGCGCTGTAGCCGTCGTCTATAAGATCGCCGCGCAGTGCGGCGGCGGCCTTGCGCGTGCCCGCGAAGATAACGCAGGTGCGTTTATTTCTGTCCGTCAGCGCGTCGAGGTCGTCCTTGAGAACGGAAAACGAGCCGTTCCACGCTGTTATCTGCCTTGCGTTGACGCCGATGAGCTCCTTTACGGGCGTGTCGAATCCGCCGCGCGGCAGATTGTCCATGTATATGGCGCCCATCTGCTCATAGTTGTTCAGCAGGTCTGAGAGATGCAGAGAAAATCTGTCGAGTCCGGGGCAGAGCTCGCCCTCCTCGAACATCGCCTTCATCGCCTCGTGCATGAGCCCGATGGCGGCGTTAAACCGCTCTTTGACGGAAAAGCTCTCGCTCACGCAGAGGATATAGCCCTTAGCGTAGTCGAATATCGAAGCCACATCGTAGAGCAGGGGCATATATTTGTCCGTCGATTGCAGGCGCAGACCGCCTCTTATTCGCTCGATGTCCTTATCGACGCACTCGCGGGCCTTGACCGCGCCCTTGCCGCGTATCTCCGAGCGGAAGCGCTCGAGCAGCTCGATAAATTCTTCCGTGTCGGGCGGGAGTATCTCATTCGAGGGAGTTATTTTTATCTTTTCGATGTTGTCGGTGCGGCGCTGAGTTTCAATATCGAAATACGCCATACTGTCTATCTCGTCGCCCCAGAGCTCAAGGCGGCAGGGATATTCCTCGCCGGGCGTGAAGAAATCGAGCACGCCGCCGCGTACCGCGTACTGACCCGCTCCGTCGACCTGCGCCGAACGGGAGTAGCCCGCGCGCAGCAGCGCCTTTACTATAGACTCAAGCGGCATCTCGTCGCCTACTTTAAGCTCGAGCGTGCGGTTTTTGAGCTCCTCGGGCGGGAGAGTCAGCTGCGACGCAGCCTCCGCCGAGCAGACCACCGCCTGCACCTCGCCGCGCAGCATCTTGTCGAGCACGCCGAGTCTCCTGTGCTCGTATTCGCGCGACTGACTCTCTGTTGAGCGGAAAACAAAATCCCTTGCGGGATAGAGCAGGGCGCGGCAGCCGAGGGTTTTCATATCGAGCGCCAGACGCGAAGCCTGCGCCTCGTCCGCCGTTATCACGAGCACGGGTCTGCCGCAGTCCGCATTCAAGGCGGCAGCAAAATGTGCCTTATGGATATGGGAAAGACCCGTCATGCCGACGGGCAGACGGGTGTTTCGGACGCAATCGAGCAGCGCGCCGTATTCTTCTATTTTCTTTGCCGATGCAATAAGACCGTTCATAATACCTCTTTATACCCCTGTGATGAAGTATATTTGATTTGCCTAAAATCCAATTATACTATGCGCGGCTGAAAAATTCAATGATACGAAAAGCAATATTTGCAAAATTTTTACTGCGCGATCCCCGCTGCTTTGCAGTTTTTCAGATGCTCCTGATAGGTCTTTGCAAAATAGTAGTTGCCGTCGTTGTCGGTGACGAAGAAATAGTAGTCCGTGTCCGCCGGGTTCAGCGCGGCGTTTATCGCCTCGATTCCGGGGTTCGTTATCGGACCTGCCGGGAGCCCCTTGCGGTCGTAGGTGTTGTAGAACTCATCGTATTTGTCTGCCTGATCCTCGCTTATATACGGCTTGACGCTGCGCTTTAAATAGAAAACCGTCGCGTCGCACTGCAGGCGCGGATAGTTCGATGAATTGAGCCTGTTGTGAAGCACGGACGAGACATTTGCCATGACCGACGGCACCGACGCCTCCTGCTGGATTATCGAAGCGAGCGTGATTATCTCGTCCATGGACATGCCGATTTTTTGAGCTTTAGCATACATATCGTCGGTGAGCTTCGATTCTGTATTCGCGAGAAAGCGTCCGAGCGCCTTTTCCGCGCCCTCGCCAACATAGAAATCATATGTGTCGGGATAGATATAGCCCTCAAGCAGGAACGGGCGCTCCTGCGGATTGTTTATAGCTTTAACGAATTTGTTGTCCCGTTCGGTGTTGTTGACCGCCGAGATAAACTCGTCCTTTGTGCATACGCCGCCCTCTTCGAGCTTCTGCGCCGCCTGAATGACAGTCGTGCCCTCGGGAAAGGTCAGCCTGACCGTCTCCGGCGCGGGAGCGGGCTTGAGACGATCAATCAGCGAGCAGGAGCAAAGGCTCAGCGCGAGAACAAAAATCAGCAAAGCGGCAATATATTTTTTGAAATTTTTCATTTTTTGCACCTCCGTCTTTCGGACAAGATGATTCTATCAGAAATAACGAGCAAATTCAACTTTCTTCTTCGCGGAATATCGGCGCGCCAGCGCGGAAAGCTAAAAACGCAAACGCAGAGAAAGGAGAATTTTTTGTGGACAAGCCGAAAAAGCAGAAGAAAAAGATAATCGAAATTCCGCAGTACAACGACCCGATGAACAAAGAGGGAGTTATCCCGACCGATGTTCTCGGCAGTTATTCGGGCACTCCGCTCGACGGCTCGCAGCCCGTGCAGGATGTAGACGACCTGTAAAAATAAAAAAGTTCCCCGAAAAAAGTTAAAGCCGAATGTGTGCAGCATTCGGCTTTAGCTTTGGGGAAAGAGAAAATAAAAATGAAAAAAGAAGTTGACAATTATTAAAACCAGATAGGTAGTTGTCTCTTCGGTACCTCTTGGGTACACATATAGAATAATTGCGCCGTGTTGCATCAAGTATACATAAATGTGAACAAACTGTAAACAATGCTTGCTTTTTCAATCGTGTCTGACATTTTTAGGCATTTTTATTGAAAATTCTCGCCGGGGAGTTCGTTTTTTCTGAGGATGTTCGAGCGGTAATTGCGAGTATTCGGTTGTATTATTTACATTTTCGGTATAAAATAACATTTGGTATATTTTTATATATCCGGCAGTATATGCTGCACAAGCAAACGAAAGGTTTGATACAATGGATTATTCACTGACAAAGAAGGCCGCCGAGGAGCAGATCACCGCAAAGCTCTCGCATTTTTTCGGCGTAACTCCCGAGGAGGCCAACTACGAGCAGTTTTACAAGGCTATCGCGATGATAACCCGCGATATGCTCAGACAGGGCAGACACGAGTTTGAAAAGCGCTGCGAAGAGAGCGGCTCGAAGCGCGTGTACTATATGTGCATGGAGTTCCTCATGGGACGCTCGCTCAAGAACACGCTCTATAACCTCAATCTCATCCCCGTCATGGAGGAGGCACTCAAAGACTTCGGCATAAAGCTCGACAAGCTCTATGACTGCGAGCCGGACGCGGGTCTCGGCAACGGCGGTCTCGGCCGCCTTGCAGCGTGCTATCTCGACGCTTTGGCAACCGACGGATATCTCGGAATGGGCTACTCCATTCTCTACGAATACGGTATCTTCAAGCAGA
>ERZ773229.263-NODE-263-length-55523-cov-12.597227_pt1 | contig 55523 bp, 52 predicted proteins | sample MGYA00580992_ERZ773229 | MGnify/ENA primary metagenome ERZ773229 (study PRJEB29015, sample SAMEA2737795) | human gut metagenome | biome: human gut; feature: human-associated habitat; material: faeces | place: China | collected 2012 ... | reverse complement strand
TTTTGACAGAAGCTTTATTGCCTGATTTTCTACATTTACTTGCTTTTTTGTTCTTGTTGCTTTAACATTCATCTTGAATACCTCTTGTGTTTTTAGATTTTACCAACTGGCAGGTCAGTAATAATCTAAATTTACTTGAGGTATTCTTTTGGGTCAATTCCTTTTGCCCTTTAAAGTATACAGGAAGCTCCTCATAATTTAACAAGCCGATGTGCAGGAACATTTGTTCGGTTATTTTACCACATATTTTTTGATTTTACAACAAGTAATCATTCCAACAAATTATATATCGGATATGTCACAAACAAATTTCTGTCTTCCTCATCCATTTCTTCTAATATTTTCCGTGCTTTCCTTTTATTTTCCAATAAAATATTTGCTGCACACACGCCCTTTACATCTTCGTTTTTTTCTTCCATTCCCTCTAACTCACGCAGTTCATCCTCAGACAACGGTCTCTTTCTCCGCAAAAGCTGTAGCTTGTTTATTCTCCAATACACATTCTCCGGACTAACTTGAAACAACTTATCAGAAATCAATCGTGACATATTATAATACTTTTCGTTTTTTGTATGATCATATGCAGAAAGTAACTCTACAAATAAAAGAGAAAAGTTTCCTTCTGTCTCGTGATTATACGAACATTCTTCTAATTTTTCTAAAAGCCACTCTTCCGGCACATCGTATAAATGTTCCCACACGTCTCTTCGAAAATTGATAAAAAAAGGAATTGCATATTCTTCATTTCCCGATTTTACAAAAGCTCTTAATTGTTGTACATAAAATACATTTTCAGCGTGCACATGTTGTGTTTCATCTTTTATTAAAATAAATGGTACAGCTTTATCTTGCCACCACCACATACGATATGCAACTTCATCTTCAAACGTTAAATTTCCCTTATAAAGTATAATAAGTTCATTTATCGCTTTCCAATCTTTCTCATCAAAATCTTCGATTCTTTTTTCTAGAGTCAAACCAAATCGATTAACAACTAATTGAATCAATTTAAAATCGTTGATTGTCCGTTCCAACTCTTGTTCCAATTTTTGGCTTTCATATTCGAGAACTTTTTTCTTACCAATATATAATCCAGATCCATGTTGAAGCGCATCCAAAAATTGAATATCGTTTATAACCTTATTGAAATCACTTTTAGGATTGAAATGTATTTTGTTTTCATCTATACCCAGACTTAAATTCTCACTCAGTCGAATATATTTGTTGTCATTTGCTTTGACTGTCAATTCAAAACAACTATAATAAGGCACACCATCTACGCCAAAGCTTTCATTTTTCTTAACTGTAGTGGAAATCTCTATCTTCTTCTGCGTATCATACGAAAAAGGCAGCCATATATCAGCCAATGATGAATGACCAAATAAACACACCTCACCCGATTGTATATTATCTATCACTTCGCTTCTATCTGAGGCATATGAAGTCATTCTAATCGAATCTATATTTTTTAGATCACTAACCGAAATCGACTTTCTAACTAATTCTCCCGATCCCTGCTCCTTGCTATCGTGCCCAAATTGTAAAAGCATATTATATAGAAGTGTCTTATCGTTGTTCTTCAGACGCATCAATGTAATATTTTTCGTCTGGTTCGGTTTTTTATGTTCATTACCTTTTAACAAATCCTGAAGCTTAATCGGTGTTAACGCATTATAAAATATGGATGCCTTTTCACCATCCTTTGAAATAACAATCACAAAATAACATACCCCACCATCCTTAAAATAGTTTCTAAGATTCTTATATTCAACTGGATATGTTATACTATTTCGATTCAAAAGGTTGCTGGCACACTTTCCCTTAATTTGTGTAGGAATTCTGTATTGTATATGTTCGGCTTTCAGATCATCATTATTATATAGATAGATATCTCCATCCCATGACGGGCCTTTATCATCTTCACTAAGTAATTCATTCATCCTATCATGCAAACAGATAGCTCTCTTTAATGCTTCTACCGCACCTTTTTCTATCTTGACCGAATTCAAATGACTTCACCCCAATCGTATAAATTCTTAAACACAAATGTTTTATTCTGCTTCAAGTACCTTTATCACTTATCCCAACGGCTCCCAGGCCTCATACTCCCCTTTCTCCAATATATCCGCAATTCTCTCACATGCATGTCCATCTCCATATGGATTACATGCCTTTGCCATCTTATTGTACTCTTCTTCATTTTCAAGAAGCAACTTAAAGTTCCGATATATCACTTCTTCATCCGTTCCTACTAGCTTAAGCGTACCGGCTTCTACACCTTCCGGTCTCTCCGTGGTATCTCGCATAACAAGAACCGGCTTACCATAAGATGGAACTTCCTCCTGAATTCCACCGGAATCCGTCAGGCATAAAAAGCATCTTGCTTCAAAATTATGACAGTCAAAGACTTCAATTGGTTCAATAATATGTATTCTGTCGCAACCTCCCAATTCTTCCTCAGCAGCCTTACGCACAATTGGATTCATATGAATCGGGTACACCGCTTTACAATCAGGGTGTTCATCCAGAACTCTTCTGATGGCTCGGAACATATTATGTGCATCGGTTGTCCCAGATTCTCCCTACGATGAGCCGTGATAAAAATCAACTTATCATTGCCAACCCATTGAAGTTCCGGATGTGTGTAATCTTCTGTTACCGTATGCTTCATAGCATCAATTACCGTGTTTCCCGTTATATAAATGCTTTCCGGATTTTTCCCTTCCTTAATTAAATTCTGCGCAGCAAGCTGCGTCGGTGCAAAATTGTACTTGCTTATAATCGAAACAGCCTGTCGGTTAAACTCTTCCGGATAAGGCGAATAGATATCATATGTACGAAGTCCCGCCTCAACATGTCCTACCGGTATCTGAAGATAAAAGCACGCTAACGCAGTAACAAAAGTTGTAGATGTATCACCATGAACCAGCACAATGTCAGGACGTTCCTGTTCCAAAACACTTCGTATTTTCAACAAAATATTTGCAGTAATATCAAATAATGTTTGTTTTTCCTTCATAATAGAAAGGTCATAGTCCGGGACAACATGAAACGTTTCAAGTACCTGATCCAACATTTGCCGGTGCTGTCCTGTTACACATACAACCGTTTGTAAACCTTTACGTTTTTTTAATTCATTTACTAATGGACACATCTTTATTGCTTCTGGGCGTGTGCCAAAAACCAGCATTATTTTTTTCATATTGTTTCAAACTCCTTCAACCATAGTGAACAAGTCTCATGGTTATTTCAAGTATCAAGCACTGAAATAGTAAGCTTGATGATATGCGAAATAGATCCTGTATATTTTCTTTCGTTTACTAAGAATCACCTTTCAAGTATATGGATTTTAATATAAATTCTTTTAATTTTCAACGATATACAATGTTTGAAAATGTCATCTTCGGTGCCTCATAGTTACAAATATCAGATAATTTATCAACCTGTACTTTTAAAAAAGGAATTATATCCTTTTTATTTTCAAACCGCGGTCCAAAAATAATTTCTTTAATTCTTATAGGCAACTTTGGCATTACATATAACTTTCTATATTCATCTTTCGTATGATAAAACCAACTAGTAACTTCCGAATACTGATAACACACTCGGACTTCTTTCTCATAAGAATAATCATTTATCTTAAATAAATAGCGTATTTTATCAATGCTTTTGTTAATTAAATCCAAAATAATTTTATCATTTTTCTGATTTAAATTCTCATACAAATATTTTATTTTATTCAGATTCTGATTAACCAATTCACAAGATTTTATATTTGAATTGTTTCCAATTTCTACTGTATACTTTTTCCCAATTTTGCTTATATAACATACATAATAAAACGGAACTTCATTACATAATAATTCATCATTCCAATCCAAAACCAAACAGCACCCTTGTGCATGATCACCATACATTTCCCACATAGGCAAAAAATCAATCTGAGAGGTAAAACTCTTCACGAAAACATATGGTGTGCTTGCATCTACCCGTTGTTTTTCTTTTTTATTCTTTCTTTCTTCATTAAAATAAGTTTCAAGTATTTTTCCCTCACTTGGATCATTCATATAAGCCACATTCATAAGAGCCAACTTTCCAACGTTTTCTTTTTGACTATCACATGGAAGCATATGCATAAAGGTTTCTAAACTAGTATAATATGCTACATTCAATTCTATCCCGACATCCACTCTAAGCAGTTGGAGAATACTACGAACACATTTTTCTATAATTATCATTTCAAAACATCTTTGTGCAAATTGCAAAGAATATTCATGTTGCTTTGCATACTCACAAATCGAAGTATATCCAAGCATCTTGCTCTCTGATAGACAGCTATAAAGAAATTTGCTCAAATTTTTTCCGACAAAATCTCTATTATAATCATCAATCAAAAAAATATCAGAAAACACCGCTGTATTTTTCACATAATAAGCCATAAGAAGTGGTATTCTCATTTCTTCTACAGATTTTCTTTGATTTACTAAACGTGAAAATGCTCCAAAATATTCTTCAGCATATTTCGATACACTATTATCCTCATTCTTTTTTACTGCCCCCAAATAAGAAACAAAAATTTTTTTGCATAGCCAATCACAATTTTCAATTTTCTCAACATTTTCAACCGTGAAATTATCATTTCCCAATATAAGATTCCGAATAAAATTATAAACTACCACATCTTCTTTAAGCGTATAATCTTCGTCTCCCCAATCCAAAGTCATCAATTTATAATATTTCATAGTTTTTTCAAAATTTTGCTCAATAAATAACTGATAATCTGCATATTTTCGAAAAATATCTATACAATTTATCGCCCTTCTAATGTGCCCCCTCTCTGGATCTGTAGCCATCTCAATTCGTTTATTATAATAATCTAAAACACTATGATAAATAAAATCCTCCTGACCATATGCTAAAATAATCGATATCATTCTTTCAATTAATTCATTTACCTCAATATCCTCCATACCATAAAGCAATGCCTGAAAATAAAAATTTAACATATTCAAAGCATCTTGAAATAATCGTTCCGTTTGCACATCTAAATCTTGCTCATTCATCTGCTTTATTACACTAAAAAAATGATTTCTGTATTTCCACCAATTTATTGAAGGAAATACGACATCATCAAATTCAAACAAATCTGGATTGCAATCCGGATAATCCAATTCATCGCAAGTTAGTTCTTTTGAAAACTGCAATTCATTTTGCAAATAGTCAAGTTTCAAGTTATAAACATATGCTATATAAGTTTTCTCATCTATCCCAGTTGCTCCCAAGCCTCATACTCCTTTTTCAATATATCCATAATGGTCAAATTAATCCCATCCACACTTTTTAGAATCTTTTCGCATGCATGTCCATCGTAACTCCTCAACCACAAGCACCTTATCATTGTAACACTTCTTTGCAAAAATATCTCTTGTATCTTTAAACTTGAAGCGCGCGATTCGCCCTACTGCAATGCTCACAATAAATAACATCTCCATCGAATTCGATTCTGATATCTTAAAAGAATTTCTTACAACTATTGTCAAGTCAGTGAGTCTTGTACCTAATACTCTTTTTCTCTTCTGCGGCAGATCCGTCTGCAAGATAAAAGAACTGCTATGGGAAAACGATGGTTCTTACTCTGCCCTATAAGTTTTCCTAACCATAGTCAATTTCACGGTTTTACATTATCTTCCGATTTGTCATCCGGCTTCTTTTTTATTATAATTAGTTTATCGAAACAAGGAAACTACTCATGATAATCTTATCCGAAGAACAACTGAATAACCTTAATAAAGAAGCTCTTGTCATCATATTCTGAAATTTCTGAGATGATCATTGCTTCTTACCGTTGAAAGAAATCAGTTGAAAAACGAGACGCTGATCTCGACGGACTACCAACCCATATCACTGATCATAGACTTCCGATGAAGAACTAGCAACGCTGTTTCCTCATGGTTACAAAGAACTGCCTGATGAAATCTATCGGTGTCTTCATATCATTCCAAAAACCTTCATCATCGATGAGCACCACGTACACATTTATGCCTCAAAAGACAATGAAGGTACGATTGTTAAAGTTCCAAGATCAACCAATCTGTTCCGCGACAATAACGTCATGATCTACAGTCTTGTTGAAGCCGCCAAAGCCAACCATCTGAATGTTTATCAGTACTTTGAATTACTGCTTACCGAAATACGAAAGCACATGGACGACACCTCTTTAGACTTCATCGATGATTTTCTTCCTTGAACACCTTCTGTTCAGGGAATTTATCCAGGTCGATTTAAGAAATCTTAATTTTTCAATATACCAAAATCAACTTATCCCCTGCAAAAATGTAGGGTGTTGCTTTGGAACAGTACTCGCAATTGAGGACTTACTATGAAACTATTATATATTATGTTATGTGCTTGGTCTACGCTCATAACCTGTGGAATTCTCGATATGAGTATATAAGTCATTTTCAGCACATCCGATATAGTTCACATTTTTCGAAATTGTTCCTCGATATCTGTTTTCTCTTAGTCACATATTTTATAACATTTCTAAAATAGCAACTATTTCTCGAAATGATTTGATTTTATATGCCTATATATTTTTTTTAATGATTCCGGCATGCCATTGTACACTCTAAGTATAAGTGATGGTCTACACATTTTTTCAACCACCTGCTGAATGTTCTGAGTTCTTAGCATTTTTCGCATACGAACAACCTTGGACGAATATGTATTATATATTAATCCTTGCGCACTAGCAACCTCTGAAAACTCCACCCTATCTGTACCTCAAAATTTACTTAACTTTTCATATCAGGTAGCTTTTTTTCTATTTCCCATCTACGATATATAGTAATCAATTTAACACAACATAATACATTACTTTTTAGCCCACCGAACATTAATTTCAATTTGCAGATCAATTTTTTCAACGTCTGGAACATAATTCTCATTAATGCAATTAACCATTTGCTCGAAATTAACATTTTTAAGTTCCATGCAATCCACAATTCCATCTTTACATTTAACATTTTTGTATACTTCACTTATTATTGCATTTGATAAAGTATACTCTAAAGAATCGATCTCAATTTTCCGATTATACCGAGTCCACACTTCTTTGTTTTTTCCTTTTGCCAAATTATTTTCATATTCTAAATACAAAATTAAAAGTTCTATAACATTTCTAATCGATTGTGACTCAATATTTTCGTTTATCGATTTAACAAATATTTTTTTCAACCTCTTAGGCATCTTATTATCAAGTAACACCTTGTACAATCCTAGTGAATCTTGTATATTTCCAATAAAATCATAGCGACGATTCCATATATAATTTGCTCCTTTTATAGCAATTTTCTTCTTTGACTTCTGATCAAATTCATAAAAAAATTTATCAAATACCCCTTGTATCCAAATTTTCTTAATATATCCAACAATAATTGCCACTACTGTTATCCCTGATAATATTCCAGCTAACCATATTGGAATTATTGTGTTTTCATTTAATTGAATTAACCATCCCATTACAATAAAGAGAGCCGCTATTACTCCAAAGCATACTGTAGCACTTACATTTATCCATGTATTTTTGGCAATTTCTATCGATTGTACTTCCGCTTTACAAATTTCTCCATCTCTTCCTACTAGTTTTGTATAACATTTTTGAATCCTTTTAAACAAATATTCACAGACTGCACTTAATTGGGCTTCATCTACTACGTTTCTATTTTCAAGCCTATAACATCCATTAAGTCGATATCTAAGTACATTAAATGCCTTTAATTCACTTTTTGTCGTACTAACAAATATCATGGCAATACTGTAAAATAAATATAATAAATTACAAATCCATAAAATGTATGTAATTTTTACTGTAGCTAACAACAATAACTTTGCTTCAGCTGTTATCTGGTCAACCCGATATACCACTATTCCAATTATAATTATTACTGAATCAATCCCTATATATTGCAATATATTAGCTAAAAATGTATTTTTCAAAACATCCTGTATGCTAATTCCTAAATAGAAATCTTTTTTCACTGCCATAACCAAGCTAAATGCTGAAACAGCAGCTAAATCAGCGACAACAATCTCTTGCCCTCTGCTGATTGGCAAAGTGCTTATAATTTTATTAATATCGAAAAAACCTAATTGTGCCAAAATCATATAAAATAATGTTATAAACAAAATCGTTAATATAGATATATTCCACCAAGAAAAATCAATACTTCTATCATATCTTAATTTGATATTTTTCTGTTTTCTATATCCCCAATAAAATCCTATGTCTTTTTTTTCCTGTTTTCTAATTATAAGTACTAACACCAATAAAAAAGGTATATAAACAAAAAACAAAATTTCAAAAACAGTATTGATCATATCTTTATCCTCCGTAATTGTGAACCACTATTAGCTTATCATAGAATCAATCAAACGTATCCCCAAAATATCTATGTATATAATACGTGCTTTCAAATTTAATTTCTCTCCTCATCCGCTATTATGCCTTTTTCCTACATTTCTATTTTCTTCAAATTACTGGTTCAAATATCATTCTAATAATTTATATTTTACAAATAAGTTTCAATTCTGGTAACCTTACCACTCTTGTTCAATTTAAAACTAAAACCACAGCACATCTCAGGTACATTCAGCATATTTAAAACATTCTGTTTCATATGCATTTCTCCCTCTTCCCCAGAAGCACAATATTTCACATTCGAAGCCAGCTTAAATGTTCTTTTATGTGATTTATATATCTTCTCATTTCCTTTAGAATCACGACCTGTAAAACTCCCCCATACTGACAACACTGTGTTTGTCAATTTCACTTTCGTAATTTGAGTTCCCTCTATCTGCATATCAGAGGTGTTATATATCGAATAGCAAGTTACACTTTTTAACTTTGTCATTTTTGTTTTTTTACTCTTTAATCCAGATTTTATAATTACATTTAGAGATTCTAATACTTTTCCTTGATCTTCACACATATACTTTATTGTTTCTTGTTTTCCATAACCTTTATACTCTTTTACAGGAAACACTTTATTATTACAAGCCTGCACCTGTATACTATCTACATAAATAAAAAACAAAGTGCTTGTTAATAAAATAACTAAAAATTTTTTCAACATTTTGCTCCTCCTAACAATCATATCTATTTATAACTTTCTTTTTATCACTCCAACGCAAACTAATCCAAATAACTTTCTGGATTCTGTTCTGTATTGATATTAAATTGTACCTTAATATTATCAGCAATCTGATATCCCAATGCAGTAACCTTGAATATTTCTTTCTTCCTTACTGCTTCAATTAATTTCAGACCTTCCAATTCTTTTAGAGCCCCCGTCCATATTGCAATATTACGGGCATTCTGATTATTTCCAATAAATTCCCACCGCCCAGAACTAATAGAAGTTCCTCCAAAGGTCTGTGACATTATAATCTCACCAGATGAATCTTCTGCTGCATAAACCAATAAAACAGCAGCATTATTTCCTATTTCCGCAGTCTTTGTCTTATCTTGAATTTTATCCGATTTTTTCTTCTGTTCTTTCTCACTTACCAATTTTTTAATACTATCTATGAATTGATTTCTATGTCTCTCCCATCTAGAACTAGTTAACTGTGGTAAAGAATACTCTTGAATCAAAATATCTTTAAATTCATCTAATCGGTATCTTAATTCCTCTTCTTCTCCATCTAATTTAATGCCAATTTTTCCAGAATCAATGCAACCTTTTATATCTGAAAAATCGAATCCCGGTAACAAAAGTAATGTATCTGTTGATCTGGTAATCCAAGCTGCCCCCATTTCGTTTAAACTGGCCGGACTTGCATAATAATTGTGACTTAATGCAAACACAACTCGTATATCACACTCTACAAATTGTTTTCGAAGCCATTGATATATCTTCTCACCACCAGGAATCCCATGACCAGCAACAGAAGTACAAACAATTGATCCGTCAGGCATTCCAATATCCTCCAATAATTCTATAAAAAGTTTTATATATTCTACATCCTTGCTAGAATGCGAAATAAACAGTTTATTAGGTTTTATATTTTCTTTCACTTTATTCATTTTTCTTTCTGCCTCCTCTTTTGAAAGCTTGCTCACCTTACTTCGATAACTATCTGGATTTTCAAATCCGCCTCTATAAAACCCACGATCTTTTACTTCATAATATTCCTTTGATCCATTCGGGAGTGTCCGCACATAAATATCCTGCTCCTCTATATATTAGCCGATCCGTCATCTGTATAAATCATATCAGGCTCTACCAATCCTTCAATAATGGTTGTTGTTCCATCCGTCTTATATAACACAAGTTGTTCTGTTTCAAAAAAATCCAACATATATTTCATTCTTTTCCATATTGTCTAATGCCTACCATTTTCTTTATTATACCAGCAAACGCACGTTCTTGCAATATTTATTATATTTCCTCTTAACATAAAAAAATAACCGTTACTGTTCAGAGGTAAACTTGTAACAAAAGAACCGATGGTATAGACTAATCGTAGTCAAAACCATCGGTTTTCTTATGCAAATATTTCTGCAATCTCGCGGAACAGATTGGTCTGCTCTTTTCTGCGTATCAAAACCAGCATGCTCATGCATTTACAGAGATGGTCGATGCTTGACGGACTCCGGAATAACACAGCCTGCGCCTGTTTTCTTTTATATTTTCTCAGCAGCCGTTCGGCTTCATTATTCGTGGCAGGTACATTCTTATTATGGAGGAAAAGAAGATGATCTTTCTTATACTTTTTCATCCTTTTGTACAGGTTGTATCCATCACGGTAGTATTTCCCAGGCGGCTCATAGTCGTATTCATCCCCAGCTATGGACAGGATTGTTTTATAACGTTCTTCAAATTCGGAGACGGTCTGCGGATCTGGCTCTTCTGATTCAGATAAACCACCATTCCGGTAATGGATCATTTCCTGTATCAGGGAATGCATCTGCCTGTTCCAAGTACGGTCTTTTTCGTTGTCCATGCTGTCTTTCAGATAACGCAGCGTAGTGTTTGATAATGATGTCCTTGTAATCCAACTGCATACATTATCCTCCTTAAAATGATGTATTCACCATCCCTGGGATGGCTACTATCATTATAAGGATTAGATTACACAGACTGGTAGCAATTCGGCTGTTCAAAAACGGAATGCGACCGTTTTGCTCCGCAAATCCGGCCGTTTAGCTTCGCAATATGCACCACCTTTTTATCCTATAGCTTTTTAGTATGTATCCGTTTACGATATATAACAAAACAAGTATATAATACAAAGGAGATTATTATGACTAACTTACATTCACTTATTTCTAATTATTTAAGATACTGCCATATGCAGAAACGCTTAGATGAAAAAACGCAAAAAGCATATAAAATTGATTTAGAACAATTTTGTGCTCTGACTTTTTCAACAGCAACTACAGAAATCACATCTGAAACAATCGAGGACTATATTGCAAAACTCCACCAACAATATAAACCTAAAACAGTAAGGAGAAAAATAGCCTCATTAAAGGCCTTTTTCCATTATCTTGAATATAAAAATATAATTGTTCAAAATCCTTTCAGCAAAATTCAAATACGCTTTCGTGATCCTGTAATATTGCCAAAAACAATTCCATTGCATACAGTTGAAATATTTTTGAGTACTATTTACAAGCAACGCCGCACAGCCAAGACCGATTATCAGAAGCGGAACGCTTTAAGGGATGCTGCAGTCATAGAACTTCTATTTGCTACAGGAATGCGTATTTCAGAGTTATGTGCATTAAAAAATAATGATGTAAATCTATTTGACGGTATTATTCTCATATACGGAAAAGGAGACAAAGAACGGCGTATTCAAATTGGGAATGATGCAGTTATCCGCATTTTAAAAGAATATAAAAAAGATTTCCAATCGGAAATTCAAAATTGTAATCACTTTTTTGCCACTCAATCTGGCAAAACCTTATCCGACCAATCAGTACGCAGAATGATAAATAAATATGCCTCTCTTGCATGTATCGATTTACATATCACACCTCATATGTTTCGACACACTTTTGCCACTAGTTTATTAGAAGCAGATGTTGATATACGCTACATTCAAGAAATGCTTGGACACAGCTCCATTAACGTCACAGAAATATATACACATGTCACTGTTGCAAAACAAAAAGATATTTTAACAACAAAGCATCCGCGAAAAGATTTTCATATATAATTTTTATTTACTATTATTGATGGATTATATGCTTTCGTATGATAATTAGAAGTTATCCATTAAATAATATATGAGGTAAAATATGATACAACTTAGTATAATAGTTCCAGTATATAATGCAGAAAACGAAATATCTTTATGCCTAGATTCATTAGTCAATCAAGTTAATGTATCGCTTGAAATTATCATAGTAAACGATTGTTCTACAGATTCAACTTTAAAAATCATTACAGAATATCAAAAAATACATTCAAATATAACCATAATCAATTTGCCTAACAATTCAGGGTCAGGAGTAGCAAGAAATATAGGCATTAGGCAAGCAAAGGGAAAATATATTGGATTTATTGATAGCGATGACTGGGTTGATTTGAACTTTTACAGCAAACTTATAGAAACAATAGAAACAGATAATAGTGATATAGCTATTGCAGGTATCTGTAATGAATATAATAATTCTATATCATCATGTAAACGCTATTCGTATGAAAGTCATTTAACAGTAGATGGAAAAACAGGATTAAGATTATTAACAAAATCGCATAATTTAGGAATCCTAATAACTCCAATTATGAATAATAAAATATATAAACATTCATTTATTGTGGAACATAATTTATGTTGCAGTGATAATAAAAGTTGGCAAGATGATTTTTTCTCATTTTTTGCAATATTACATGCAAATTCAATTAGCTTTACTCCCGATATACAATATCATTATTATCAACGCTTTTCCTCTGTAACTCATGAAGCTACAAATTCTTCAACTAAAATAGATAACTGTATTGATGTTCTACTAAAAATCGCGAAGGAACTACATTCTCAAGGTATATATGAAGAATACGAAAAAGAATATTATTCACTAGTTGAAAGAAATATAACCTCATTACTGTCGATGCTTAAAAGAGGATATAATTATTCTGCAAATAATGATTTTATATATTTATACGACAAAATAACCATGAATTTTAACATGCACAAAATCATATCATATATTGATAGTGATCGTATTTTCGGTTTCTTCAACTTATAGTAGGACCTATAGAGGTCCTACTTGGTTTTGATGAAAATATTTTCCATAATTAGTGATAAATTTATCTGTATATTCATTGCTATCTATTTCTAACAGAGATAAGGCATGGAAAATATGCTTTAACAAAAAAAATTGTTTTTGCTCAATTAACATAGTCCCATTTATATCTATCCATTTATCAATAATCTGTAATCCTTCTTTTTTAGGTGCAATTTTACCAATAGCTTCTATTATACTTCCAATCGTAAACCAATTTTCTTCAACAAATAATTGAGATTTTAATGTTTTATAAGCATTTATTATGCCCTTCGCCCCTATAATATCTGCCATATGTTCTCTGATATGGCAATCCTCATGATACATTGAATTTATTATAGCAGATTCGACTTCTTTAGAAGATGAATTCATCAAAAAAGACTCTAACTTGTATCTATTAAGATCTATATTTGAAGATTTGGATTTTGAAAAATAACCAATTATCCATGGCAAACATTGATCTAATAATTTGTTGCTTTCAGCGAGTGCCAGCATTAAATCAGTTTCTTTAGTAATGATCATTGTACGATCTTCTATTCCTGCTACTAAAAGAGTATCAGAAAATCTCTTTGTATATTTTCGAGATACATCATCTAAATCACATTTTTCTATCAATTTAATATATACTCTTATAACACCATCCATCATTGAAAGATTATGTTCTAATATAGTATTCTTTAAAAAATTTTCAAAATTTGCAAATGCATTATCTATTTCTGGTTTTTCATATTTAGAGGCACTTGTGTTTAATATATAGGAATATATACATATATTCTCTCCAAAGTAATCTTCTATATATTCTATGTAATTCATTGAACCAGTAATAGTATTATCATATATATCATTAATGGCAAGGGCATCTCTAAAATCGGTGATACATTTGGAAGATTTTATAAAATCATTAATAATAGATTTTAGTTGATAAACATTTTTTGCCGAATAATTCTGATAAGGTAAATGAGATATATCAAATGGATACTCATCACCTTGTTGTTTTATAAGTAAGATACTTTGTGCGTCACGAAATGAATGCGCAATTCCCAGTTCATAAAAAACATTTGGTTTTGCATGTGTTATGTCTACAATAATATATTGTGATTCTAATATACCTGTAATGATTTTATTTACAACAGGTTGTGATCCATTCATTTCATCAGCCCTACTACATAATATACCATTTTTTTCTGCTTCTTCTTTTATAACACCATAAATAGCATTAAAAGAATCATCAAATGGCATAATCATAAAGCATGTATTTTTTTTGGTTAATATTTTTTCATATTGAAATTGTTTTGGATAAATACTGTAATTATTCATTTTTGTCCTTTGATAGATAACTTCTAATTATTTGTTACTTTTATACTAAAATATTTTTCAAAGCTTATTTGTATTATAAATTTCTTTCATTGCCCTATCTTGTCCAAGTTTCTCTATATATTTAATATTTGAAAATTTTATAAATACTTTTTCATTGTACTCTTCTGCTTTATGCCCTTCAATTAATTTTTCACGCTTTTTTTCATTTATAATATATTTTCTAAATGCAGACAATATCAAAAATTTGTCACGTTCATTTTCATACTCATATTCTTGAATAAAACCAATATATACATATGGTTCATCTTTTATAAATACCTTTAAACAAGTATATTTTTCATCTTCATCTTCAAGCAATTCAAATGGAACATCTGTAACACTTGTTGATATTCCAAATAAACTACATATATATGCAAACACTTTTGAATTAATAAACTTATGTGCTATATATGGTATAACAATCGCAACAATAATTAAAACTATATTATATATAATCTTATCTTTTTGTACTTTTGCCTTAAAATCGCATATTTTTTGGAAAATAACTTGTAAAAACAAATTGTATAAATAACTAATAGCAAAACTCTTTATCAAAAAAGCTTGAGTGCCCTTTGTTTTTTTTGCGTCAAAAAAATTATATAAATATATAGAAATAATTCCTGGGTATATATATATAATATAACTAGCTATATTTTGCATTGCTACATTAGCTTGTTCTGTATTTAACAGTAATTGTATAATCTCACCCACTACTTGGACTTACCACCTTTTCCGCCCTTTCCTGGTACAGGTTTATGTACTGCACTATTTGGCAACCCCCTATTTTGTCTTTCATGATTACTGTATGAGCTCCCATCTTTACGAACACTACCAGACCCATTTTTTCCTGAATTTATTCTTGTAGCCAATGATCCATTTCTCCTTATCTTATGTTTTCCACCTTTTTATCCAATTATATTTTCAACACTGTCCTTCCTACATGCCACAACTGGAATAGAATGATCTCTCCAGAAAGAAGAAACGCTACTTGTTGTCCCCGTGTCAACAGCAATGATTTTCTTGCCATTTTTAATTGCATAATTTACCTCTGTACGTCCCATACTGTCCTCAGTAACTGCAGCTGGTCGTGCTGGTACAAGAACAACACTAGCGCTGTCTATCTTTCCCTTTATTGCATCTGTCACTTGCTTTTTCGTTCCAACTAAAGGATCCGATTTTTCAACTGACCTATCTGATACATCATATTTTGACCGATCTAATACTGCACTAATTTTTTCATAATCCGTTGGATAAACCCAACGATGACTAATAAATACATTTAATTTACCCATTATAATTACCTCCATTTTAATTTTACGATTAGATATTTCCCTTTTTTGCCAAACTCCAATAATGCTGTCCCTGCGCAGTTAATTTACATGATTTATAATTAATTGCTGCATAATACATATGCTCAGCATTTACCGGTACAACCAAATTAAGTTTTACATATTTTTGCAAAATTGCAAATATCTCCTGATGTTCAAGACTTACTTCTTTAATATCTGCCTCATGCTTGTCTGGCTCATATGTAGGATCTAACGCATATTCATCATACGGTGTATCAAAAATTTCCGTAATACGCCTTAATTCCTTTATTGATATAGGAGGTGTATTTTTTCTAAGTGAAACAAACTGCTTAATATTGGCTTTAAATATCGGTCTTTGTTCCCAACCTCCTAATGAACTATCAATATAGGAATAAATATTTCCTGGTGATACATCACCAAGTAAATTCATCGCTCCGCCATACAATGCTTCTATCAATAATGAAGTAAAAATTCCATGACCATTTTCCTCTGACGCATACTGATTTTCATCGCATGCTGCCAAAATAGTTGTACCATTATGCAAAACCGAATAGTTCTGCATTTCATTAGAGTTCCCAACACGCCCACTAAAGCAACTATCTAATATCACAATTTTATTTTGTGCATGAGAATCAGCAACAATTCCCATAAGATCATTTAAAGATAATCCCTGATCTACTCTTTCCACTTCACTAGTACATAAGTATCCCCCTAATGCATCATAGGAACCATGTCCTGCATAATAAAAGAGCGCTATTTCTGATTCGTCTACAAACAAGTCTTGAATTGCATCTTTTAAATATTCTCGCGTAATATAAGAATCTTTACTTGTAGCACACAATGTTCTTACAGCAAAATTTAGTGTCCCATCGCCATTTCTTTCTAATGCCGCTTTGACACCATTTGCATCATTAACACACCCATGTAAATCATCATAATTCTGGTAGCTATCAATTCCAACACACAATGCTTTTCTCAATTATATTCACCCCAACTCATTTTATTATATTATATCACAATTTGTAAGCATTGAAAACACATAATCAATAATCTATTATTTTTTAAGAACAGAATCTTCTGTTTGTTTTTTTTAGAATCATTTTATTTGAAACCAATATTATTTTATGTTAAAATAATATCATAGCTTTCCATTATGTTACCTAAAATAACTTTTATATTATCTAACAATATAACCACAGAAAGGAAATCACTATGAAAAAACTCTCCACCGCCATCCTGGCGAACCTCATAATCACGAACCGTAAGAAACTCTCCATGACACAGCAATCTCTTGCTGATGCAACCGGAATCAACCGTTCCCTAATCTCTCGTATGGAAAAAGAAGACTTTCTTCCTTCCATTCCTCAACTGGAACAGTTAGGAGAAGTCCTCGGTTTCGATCCAACTGACGTATTTACAAATGGAATACATGATAAAAAAAGGAATGTACCATCACCTATGAACATTGCTGTGGCCGGAACCGGATATGTTGGTCTGTCAATCGCTACTCTATTGGCACAAAACAATCACGTCACAGCTGTAGATATTATCCCGGAAAAAGTTGATATGATTAACAAGCGTCAGTCTCCCATCCAGGATGAATACATTGAAAAATATCTGACCACTAAAGAACTGGATCTGACTGCTACATTAGACGGTGAAGCCGCATACAAAAACGCTGATTATGTCGTTGTAGCAACTCCTACCAACTATGACAGCCAGAAGAATTATTTCGATACCTCCGCAGTAGAAGCAGCAATTGAACTTGTTCTGAAAGTTAATCCGGATGCAATCATTGTAATTAAATCCACCATTCCTGTCGGATACACCGCATCTGTTCGAGAAAAATATCACAGTTCCAATATCATCTTCAGCCCTGAATTTCTGCGTGAATCCAAGGCACTGTACGACAATCTTTATCCAAGCCGTATCATTGTATCTACTGATCCGGAAGATTCACATCTGGTCGAAGCTGCCCACACCTTTGCAGCATTACTGCAGGATGGAGCAATCAAGGAAAACATCGATACACTGTTTATGGGATTCACCGAAGCAGAGGCTGTAAAATTATTTGCCAATACCTATCTGGCACTTCGTGTATCGTATTTTAATGAATTAGATACTTATGCAGAAATGAAAGGATTAAATACAAGAGATATTATTGATGGTGTGTGTCTTGATCCGCGAATCGGAACCCATTACAACAACCCATCCTTCGGTTATGGCGGTTACTGCCTCCCGAAGGATACCAAACAGCTTCTTGCCAACTATAATGATGTGCCACAAAATATGATGTCCGCTATTGTAGAAAGTAACCGAACAAGAAAAGATTTTATTGCAGACCGTGTTCTTCAATTGGCAGGTGCCTACGAAGCCAACAGTCAATGGGATGTTTCCAAAGAGAAAGAAATTATTATAGGTGTCTACCGACTTACCATGAAAAGCAATTCCGACAACTTCCGCCAGAGCAGTATTCAAGGTGTCATGAAGCGTATCAAGGCGAAGGGCGCAACTGTTATCATTTACGAACCAACTCTCGAAGATGGTGTCACCTTTTTCGGAAGTAAAGTTGTAAATAATCTGGATCAATTCAAAAAAATGAGTTATAGCATTATTGCGAACCGCTATGACTCAAATTTGGATGATGTACATGATAAAGTATACACCCGTGATTTATTTCAACGTGATTAATATCTCTGATTAACTTTTTAAGATAGCAGGAATCAAATGATTCCTGCCACATTTCTAAACAAAATACTCTTACAATTTTATCCATTCGTATACTATTATCTTTGTAAAGAATACTTTCTAACTATAAAACTCCTTATACCACTCCGCGAACTTCCGTAACCCGGTCCGCAGATCGGTACTCGGCTTAAATCCAAAATCACGCTCCAAAGCAGATGTATCCGCATAAGTAACCGGCACATCACCCGGCTGCATCGGTACCAGTTCCTTATGACTGTCAAAATCATAATCTTCCGGAAGAACTCCCGCACGAATTAACTCCTGTTGCAGAATATCAACAAACTCCAAAAGATTCTCCGGATGGTTATTTCCAATATTGTACACCGCATATGGCGGAATCGGCAATCCATCTTCTCCAATCTTCTTTTCCGGTGGTGCCTGCATCACACGCATGACTCCTTCTACAATATCATCGATATATGTAAAATCCCGCTTGCAGTTTCCGTAATTGAAAATCTGAATCTTTTCATTGTTCCGCAGCTTATTGGTAAAACCGAAATATGCCATATCCGGTCTGCCCGCCGGACCATACACCGTGAAGAAACGAAGCCCGGTAGACGGAATATTATAAAGCTTGCTATACGCATGCGCCATCAATTCATTCGACTTCTTCGTCGCCGCATATAAGGAAACCGGATTATCCACCTTGTCATCCGTTGAATACGGAACCTTCTTATTTGATCCATACACACTGGAGGAACTTGCATAAACCAGATGCTGCACTCCTGCTTGCCCATTATCATAAGAATGACGGCATGCTTCCAAAATATTGTAAAATCCAATCAGGTTGCTCTCAATATACGCGTCCGGATTGGTAATGGAATAGCGTACTCCCGCCTGTGCTGCAAGATTAACAACCAGATCCGGCTTGTATGTGTCAAAAAGCCTATTAATACACTCTTTATCAGCTAAGTTACCTTCAACAAAATCCCACCTGGATCCATTTGAGCTAACAACTCCGGCTACTCGCTCTATTTCCGATAGTCTCCATTTCTTGATACTGACATCATAATATGCATTCATATTATCAATGCCAATAATATGTACATTTTCATACTTTCTGAATAACTTTAAACACAGATTTGCGCCAATAAAACCTGCCGCACCTGTAACTAAAATTGTTTTCATCCTATCCATTTCTAAATACCCTCATTTTTTTTTTAATTTCCTATCTAGCGCTCATTCGCTAATATCGAGATCGTATCATCTAAAATCATTATATCCTTTTTAAGTACACTTTCAATCAAAAAGCGAAGTTGCTCACCAATATATTCTATATTGGATTTGTATACAGTTCCAAATTTTTTCATAGTATTATGGTAAAATGTTGATACCGATGCTAAAACTTGTTTCGGAGCCTTTCCCTTATAAATTTTTCCCGTTGTAATACCGTCACTATAAAACACAGCCACTTTATAACAAAGAAATCTTAATTGTGTATAACTTAATTCATTTAATAAATCATAAAACTCACTTAACTGCTTACCGGTTGGAGCAAAAGCAATGTTTCTGTCCCTCAACAATTCCTCAAAATTGTCCAACAAATCCTCATACATAAATTTATGTATGAGTTCTTTGATTTCGTCTGTGAGCATGTCTTCATTTGTTGAAAACATCCTATTAGCTATAAGCCGTTTTTCTTCTGACGAAAAATGCACATTAACAAAATAGTCAACCAGACTTTCATCATATACATATGGAAAGTTTTCACGAGCAAAAGCATATAAATCAGACTCTGGTGAAACATATAAAATTCCATCATTTTTCAACTGCGAAATAAGTTCCATTTTTAATCTCGATTGTAGTGCAGAACTTGGAATCACTTCTAGATCACTATATATTTCCTCCATGTAGTATAAGATATATAACATACATTGTTGCGAAAACTTTAACTCTCCAAATTCCAATTTTTTAATCGGTATTAGTGCCCCATAGTTTGTCCTAATAATCTGTTTATCCATTTGTATAGCATCAATTACCCTCTTTTTACAATTTTCACAATAACATTTCCCGAAACCATCTGTATATAAATGCCCGCATATACCACATGCGATTTTTTCAGTAACCCAAGATCCAGTATTTCGATTTCTTCTCTTTAACATAGGTACCTTACAATAAGGACATATATATTCTGTTGAAATTTTTGGCAAAAAGTATGTCATTTGCCCAGGTGAAATTTCAAGTTGATATTTTTCTATTATATTAGCAATTTTTTCACCTGAATCATACAATTCAGCAATCTCATTAATAGTTTGTTCCGAAAAAGTACTTCTATATTCTTTTATTTCTTCTCTTTTCATTTACTTTCAATCTTCTTCCATACAGTTAGACTTTGAAATTCTCGACCAATAAAATACTGCACAAGCAATCAATGTTGTGTCAAATATGCTAACTGTTTCTTTAATTGATACACAATCGCATCACTAAATCCTGCATATCGTCCTCTCTCATCTACATTTTCAAATTTCTCTACGCACATCAAACTGGGGTACTGATGATTTCTTAGGAATGTTTATTTTTGCAACTTGCTCATTAAATCTCACCACAAACTCCGGATCCAAATTTTGTGCGCCATAATATGTAAGATCATATTCTGCGGTATTATGAACTTTTGAAATCTTGACCTTATTTACTAGATATTCTTTTATTTGGCGAACACTCTCTTCGCTTTCAACATCATATTCCAAAAGCTTAACTTTCAATCCGTTCACTTCTGTTTCTAGTACTTTTTTCACATTAGCCATTATACAAACCGCCTTCTGCTATATGCCATGGTTAAACTTCATCTAATATATAAACTATAGCACACAAAATCTTGTTTTTCTATACATTTTCCAAACTCAACGTAACCTGAAACGTAACCGTCCTGATCTCACTTCTACATACCTCATCTTCTTCATAATTCAGATCCAGAAAATAATGCAATCGATACCGATCCTCACGTTCTCCAATAATTCCTTTTATCAAAATTTCAATTGTAGTCTCAATGGAAAGACTCGCCTTGCTTTCATATACCCATTCCTTCGCCTTGGGATAAGCCACATATAGTACAATTTTCCCATTTATCGGAATAAATTGAAAAAACTATCTCCCAGTATATAAGTGTCAGTTTTTATCGAATACAATTCGTCTTTCGATGCCGTAAACAAGCGAACTTCACTCATAGCAATGTTGCAGTTAACAATCTCACCTCGACCGACATTCTCCAATTCGATCTGTTGACCGCCAAATACCATATCACTATCATCAAAGAACGGATGTCCAAACAAATATGTGATTTCACTACACAAAGACGTTCTCTCTACACATGAAATAATACGCTCTGTTAAAACAGGCATATATTGAAGTGTCAAGTCCTCTCGTCTTTGTCTGTTATTGGCCGCAATCGTAACATACACTCCTGCCAATGTGATAACGCCACCGATGATACTTCCTGCATATGTAATTATTGTACTCGCAAACGCTGTATTCTCCAAATGTTTTCCAATGCCCCACACGATCATTGGAAAAATAACAATTCCTACAATGAGAAGTAGTACACCTATACCAGTTGTATTCTTTTTTGAATCCACAACACTCTCCTGATCCTCAGCACATGAAGTATTCTGCGCTTCGCCACATACGCATTGTTCTGCCAAGTAGTATTTATAATCATTGCATACTCTGTCATACAAATAATCAACAGCTATTCTTCCCGCCAATTATGGAATATATGTTCCTAAATATTGTATTGCTAAAAATCCTATAGCAGCATATATAATCCATGGCTGGATTTCTTTATCGTAAGCACTGGGATATACAAAAGAAATCCAACCAAATAACGCAGTAAAAAGAGTTGCAGCCAATTTATTTATTACCTTTGTAAACCAATACCCCAAAGACTTACTATAATCAGTCTTAAAAATTTCAATATATTCTTCTTTAGAATAAAGATCCTTCGGTTTCCAAATATCTTCAAATGTACAATCTATCGCTGTCAAACATTTTTCCAACAACTGTTTTTTATAATTCTTGAATGTATACTTAGAATCAGTAATCACAAATGTAGAAAGGGAAACCACATCTAATACTAACTCGTGTTTCAATAAAAAGTTATTCTGCACTAAAGTTACAACACAAATAATAGGAAAAACCAAACTCTCTATAGCAAATACAAACGCTACTGCCAATAACAACATATACAATCTAGGTATATCAATCAATGCTGTTTGATTATAGTTTGCATTTTAATCCTACTTGATTAAAAATTTCCGCTTATAGTTGTGCCAATGCTATTCCTTTGTACTGCCCAACTCACTACTATTAATAAAGACCTGTCCACAATCTTGCGTATGCACAAATTCCGTAAAAGAGCCTCAATCATCCACATTCATTTTCAAAGGATACGAAAACTTTGCTTTTGAAAGCAAGGCATATAATATTGGGGCACGCTCCGACAATAACCATAAGTTTCAATTTTCCCTATTTTCACATTCATTATTTGGCATAATATAAATTATTTATAATTCCTCCCTTATATGATCATTACAAGCAGATTTATAAACTCATGTTCAATATAATTTGCATGATAAACTTTTCATTATACAAATTTCTGCAAACAGAATCACTAAATATATGTAATTCGTTCCACAAAAAGCATTCTCTTTTTGTGCAGGATTACCACCTATTCGGTGGAGCCCCTTGACCAAGTACACTGATCAGACCCGCAAGTCTAATGTTGCTTTTTCATAAGTACATAACCTTCAAACAACTCAAAATCTTCTTTTGTCGTAATTTTAATATTTGTTTGATCTCCGTACGCAAGATTAAGCTTATCACCAAGTGCATACATAAGACTTGTTGTATGCGGTTCAATTACATCTAAAAGTTTTCTTTCTTTTGCTCTTTTATATATGTCCAATAGATATGCATACTCAAACCCATAAGGACAAGCAATTTGTGTGAGTTTATCCCTGTCAACCCAATTATCACTAGTTTCACCATCCATCGTGCCTATAAGCTGATAGCAAGGAGTAGCAGTTACCGCTGATCCTTTTTTTTTCATTACTCTAATAACATCTGAAACTATTTTCTCAGATGTAAACGGAGCAGCACCATATTGAATAAGCACATAATCATCTAATTTCATTTTATCCCTAAGGTTATTCACCCCGCTTATAACAGAATCTTGAAATGTTTCTCCGCCATCTGCTATCCATCTAACTTTATTATACTTGTATTTTTCAATCATTTCATCCAAATAATCTTTCCACAACTTATGACACACAACTTCAATGGCATCAACTTCTGGATGTTTCTCAAAAATTTCAATTGTATATGCTAAAACCGGTTTCCCAAAAACCTCTACAAATTGCTTAGGCCTTTCTGCTCCAACACGTGAGCCAATCCCACCGGCAAGAATAATTGCTGTTATCATCATTTATTCCTCTGATTTCTCATAGTTTTCAAGTGCACTATCGATATATCTTACAAAGTTTCTATAAGCTGGCAAGAAAAAGAATCCATCATCATCACCTACAGATCCTTTATACAAGCCCCATCCAAACCAATAGAATGCACAAATTGCAATAAATGCATAATAATATCTGTGTTCATCTTCATTAAGTTCATGGCCAAGATATGCCCTTAAATATCTTTCAACCTGTTCATTAGTCCAATCATAACGACAAAGAATACAAGAAATATCATTTGCTCCATAATTAATTCCAGCATACTCCCAGTCAATTAAAAATATCTCGCCTACATTATCAATCAAATAATTAGGAGGATATGTATCATTATGGCACAATACTTTTTTAAACCCTAGTCGCGCTGCATCTTCCTTAACATATTTATAAAGTCGTTCCGCTTTTTCGATTTCTATAGCAAACTCTGCAAGAAGATTCCCCTTAGTTGCAGAAGCAATTCTCATAAGCTTCTTTCCTTCTTCAATATCATCAAATTCTTTCACGGCAAAATCGTCTTCTATACCATACTTCTTTGCAAAAGCAGTAATGGACTTGTCATCAATCGGAACACGATGGAGCTTATGAAGGTATTCCATAGAAATCAAAAGCTGTTGTTCTTCTGTCAAAGCATAACCAGTTCGTTTTTTTTCATAATCACAGTTCTTAGCATCTTTAACATGATAAGATATCTTCCAACCGGAAAGCGACATAGCAATTACAGACTTATCAATACCAATTTCTTTTGCCATCATCTGTGAATATAGTTCCGATTGACGATTAATTAGATTACCAGCGGTTCCTCCTGGATGTCTGTATACATACTTTATCCCCTTACAATTGAATGCAAATGAAACATTTGTAAGTCCAGCATTAATGACAGAGATATCATCAATATCATTAGGATTACAATTCAAAACATTGCAAATATTAGTTATAATTTCCGAATCGACATTACGGAAAAATTCCGAGTCAAAAGAACGAAGTTCATCAATACTCTCAAATTCAAGTATATTATTCGCTTCAAATTCTGTCATATAAAGAGTAAGTTCTTTAATATGTTTAGCATAAAACTCTTCCCAAAACATATTTGCCACACCAAAGTCATTTATTTCTTTTTCCATCAAAGAACGGAAAATCGAACTAAACTTTTCATTCATATAAGCATGACCGACCATTGCTAAAGAATCGCTTCCGCCAACAGTCATACCTGTAATAACATTTGCATCAGAAACTGTAACAGCAAATTCGCGAAATTTACCCACTTGATAAGAGCAAGCTCTATAAGAAAAGTTACTCGGATTATCATTCAAAAATGGATTTAGTATAAAATAGTGATCCGCGCAACAGATATATGTATTCTTGAAATAATCACGTGCTACATAAAGCGAATAAAGATTTCCTTTTTTTCCAAACTGATTATTAACAATCAGTTTTACTCCATATTTCTGTTCCAAATAAAAAAATTTTTCCTTCATATATCCAACTACAACATAGATATCTTCTACCCCCGACTCTTTCAACTGTTCAATCTGTCTCTCAATAAGAATCTCACCTTTTACACAAAATAACCCCTTAGGCTTTTCATATGTAAAGGGTGCAAATCTATTCGATTTTCCTGCCGCTAAGATTATCGCATTTCTTGTCATCTATACTCATCCTCCTCAATGACAAATGCCTTATGTCTTTCTTCCTTAGTTACCTTAGGTATCATATAATCCTCTCCATATAGTTGTATTAATAAGCGATGATACCCAATAGGACACGAAATCTCCATATCTTCAAATTGCAAATTCACACTATTTGAGAAAAGTTCAGTATCAAAGCAGCATCGTTCATACCCAAAATAGGAAGTAGGAACACACACATAAATTGATGATTTTGAGTTATTTGCATATAAATCAGCTATCTCGCGCACTTTCTTTGACAAGTATTTTCTTGACTTCAAATGATATTTGATGTATTTCACTTTTTCTTTTAAGCTCAGTTTCAGCCACTTGCATTTTAGATTAGAATAAAGCTTCATATGCCTTTTAGTAAATTCAGTCAAATACTCCTCATCTCTCTTGTCCGAATAACCATAATCTAATGGAAATATATCAAAATAAATCCCTGTATGGAAACTTTCTTTTCCTATATTTTCATCCCATTTGAAGGTATTATTAATACAAATTCTCAACATCTCTGGTGAAAGACAACTTGGGTCCGATTTATATGTCTGTAAAAAGTATTTGCTTTTATCAAAATAATTATCAAATACATTTTCAAGCTTACATACATCCTCTCTTTTTATCCACAAATCAATATCATCGTCCCATTCAATAAACTTTTGTTCTCGAACAGCACCTAATAGTGTTCCATACCCTGCAAAGTACTGAATATTCTCACATTTGCATAAATTTATAAACTGACGTAATATCTCAAGTTGCATAACCTGTTCATCTCTAATATCTAATTCTTTATTTTTCTTCATCTTCGCACCTCTATTATTTTAGTCTTAATCAATCCATAATAGTATTTATATTCTGGAGATTTGCAATAAGTCAAAAACATTATTACCCAATAAATAATTGTAACTATTACAGCTTTTAATATAAACTCTTCTAAAATCATTCCTGTATTTACCAACGAAGTAACCCAATTGGAAATTCCCGTACAAAAAAATATCAACAACAAGAATTTCAAATGATAACTATAATACGATAAACATGATATCTTAAAACTATGCTTATATAAAACCTTGATATCAGCTGCTCTTGTAATACATCTTGTAATAACCGTTGCTAACACTATTCCTGATAACCCATAATTAATACCTAATACAAAATCCAGCCCAATATTGAGTACGGCACATACTACCGGAACATATTTCAACTGATGAAACAATCCCATTGCCGTTCTAGTCATATATACCGGATAATGAATACCCCTCAAGCATAATTCCAAAACTAGTAATATGACAGTTATGAATGACATATCATATTCATTTCCCACCCATATATCAACTACAAACATCCTTAGAAGTACAACCATCCCCACAAATAGATATCCGTATAATATTGTATTAGCAAAATAAATACGTTTAAAAACGCTTCGAACCACTTTCTTTTCTGATGTAGCTCCAAGGTTACCAATCGAAGATGTCAGAGAATAAAATACTTGATTTAATAGACTATTTATCGTTGAAAGAATTAGTGTATAATTTGATATTATGCCTACACTTGCAACTCCAACAAATGTTGATATAAAAATATTGTCTGTTCCATCAAATGCAACTGACGCAATTTTTCCCATAAGTAACCCTTTTATACTCTCTTTTAATTCTTTTTTGTCAGACTCCGGAATACTCTCCTTTACCGGAATATTAATATAAGGATATTCCTTTTCAGCATATCTTGAACAAAAAACATTATTTAGCCAATCACATATAATTTTAAATACCAAATAAGAAATAAAATCATGTGTCATCAACAGAATAATGATCTGTCCAATATTCATTATTACATTAAAAATTTGTGTATATATAGCTACTATATAATTCTTCTGATCCGCTATTAATATAGATTTTTTATAAGCATACAGATACGAAATAATAGTGTCTAACAAAAATAATAAATACAAAACAATAATACTTGTATCTATATTAGGAGCATTAACAATATTATTTAGAAACGGGATTAGACCAAGCCCTATAATTGCCACAACTATTGCTATACCAATGTAAACTTTTTTATAAAATCTAATGTAAACACATAACATGTGTTCGTCATTCATTGCAAGCGGTTTATACATCTTGTATACCAAAGCGCTCCCCATTCCCAAATCAACAAATGATAACATTGTTAAAACATTAGAAAATAAGCCATTTACTCCTAGATACTCGGCACCTAACGTCTTGGTAAATACGGTTCTACAAACAAAACTAACTAATATATACATAATTTGGCACAGCGTTGTAATTGAAACATTTTTTAATGCTTTATTGGCTCTTGAATTTTGCATTTTAAATTTTCATCCTTAAGCATATTCTAAACTTTATTTATAACATATTTTTTGTAACTTTTATTCGGCTTTTTTTAGTACATTTTTGTAGCCGGGAAGTTAATGGGAATTAGCATACACATACTATTCATTCTAACACCTTACCTAGAGAAAACCTGAGACTTCCTTTAATCTTAAAATTTGAGTAAATACTAAATATTTTGTTAACATCTCCATTTTTAAAGTTTTTACTTTAATATTCTAGCTGTTATAAGGAATAGGAAGTTTTAATAATTTTCCTATCTCTAAATCAAATGTCTTTGGTTCAAAAGGCATCATGCCAGCACAAGGGCTGAATGTAATTTCAGAAAAATATATCTTCCCATTTACGCAAAAAAAGTCGGTTCTTACAAACGATAATCCCAATTTTTCAGCCAATTTATCACTAACTGCCTTTATTCTTTTAAAATTCGTCGAAATTACACATTCATCATCTAAGGGCATATAATCGCTTCTCTTAAAAGATAATTTCTTGCCATTCAAATCAAAAAATGACATTTTTGCTGTAGTATGATTTTCCAACCCTTCTGAAATATACACAAATTTTGCTTTTCCACCAAAGTTAAAAAATTTATAATCTCGCAAGCCTAAACTACCACCTTCTTTATCTTCCAAATATTTCTCTGCAATTATTCTCCTTGGAACATTCTTATATGGCCATTCACGGTGCAGCAAATAGTAATCCCTGTGTAAACTCTTCGCAAGCACTTTTTTAGCTTCGACAACATCAAACGTTGATTTGTCTCTACAAATAACAATACCTCCTGAATCATGTGTCGTTTTTAACACAAATTGCTTTGGCAAAGACGTGAAATCTATTTCATCCGGACTATTCCATACACCTAGCAATGGAACAATATATTCTTGACCAATCAGATTAGATACATACTCTTTTGCGGCAAGCTTATCCACCATAATTGTATACTCAGGTTTTCTATCATATAATTTTAACCATTGTATTTTTTCATTGAAGGTTTTTGGATTAACTAAATTCAATTTTTTTCCCATATTTAATCTATATTCTCTCTGTATATATTTTTCATCGGACCAACAATTAAATAATCCTAGCCTAGATAAATATGAAAATCTTATTTTTGGATTAAATATAAATCTATTTGTTATCTTTAACAAATGCAACATTAAATACCATTCTCCTTTCTCTCATATAATCTTTCAAAATTTCAAGTACTATACTTATATTAGTTTAATTTTTATCCTCCCAAAAATAAATTACATTCTAAAAAGAACATGTTTAATATAAGAGAGCTTAGGGCGTAAATATCTATTATAAATAACGGAGTTTTTCTCTATCAACTCCTGCCAAATAAAATAGCCTTCTTTTTGATTCACATATTCATCAAAGTCAACGATACAACTATGATACTTTTCTAATAAATTAACCAAATCATTATACCCAGATGCCTTGTCAGGTCTAGTCCACTCATGTGGATGAAAAACAGCTGTATAATAACCATCCCCTTTTATCGTAGGACATCCCGTTGTTCTGCAAGGTATACATATTACTCCAAAGCGCCGAATAGGTTTAAGTGAGTATCCGTCTGAGATATATTTAAACCCACAAGCATTAAGCGCCTTTAGTGTAGCATTATCATACGAATGAGATGGCGCAAAAAATATATCGGTTTCTATTCCATGCCTCTTTAATGTTTCTTTCCCATTTCTAATTTTTTTTAATTGGTTTTCGTATGTATGTCCTGCGAACTCTGATTGAAAACCTATGTTGACATTTCCTCTAATATGGCTGTCATATACATGATTATTTCCATGCATTGCAAGAGTATATCCTTTCTGCTGCAAGTCTTTCATCTGCATCCAAAACAATTTATTTTCTTCATCTATTTGTAATTCTGGATCCATACACGAAGGTATAACTCCCAACAAAGCATGTACATCATATTTATCAAGTAATTGAATAGCTCGATAAAACTGGTATTGATTCATTGTAGGGCACATATCATCAAACCTTATTAATATCTTTTTCATCATCCATCCATCCAAATTCATATAATTTTTCTAATTTTCTTACAACATTATCAATATCCCATTCTTCAACACCTGAATAATGAATATCTGTCTCCTTACAATCTAGTGCAATTTCTGCCCACTCCAAAGGATTATCATCTATATTCTTAAATTTAATTAAGTTTGAAATGGCAATTTCTGATGTTACGGTATTTGATACTATACATCTTAATCCAGAAATTTGCGCTTCAATTAATGTAAGCGGTATTCCCTCTGATATAGAAGGAAAAACCATTACATCCATTGAGCGTAACAAATCATGTACATCCGTTCTATTCGATAAAATCATTAAATTATCATAAAAACCATACTCTTTGCTCTTCTCTATTATATTCCGTTTTTCATCCCCTGATCCAACAAGTAAAAGAATTGCCCGATTATTCCGTTCTTTAATTTCCCGAAATACTTTTAACAAATAAGCATGATTTTTTATTGCCGTAAATCGCCCGACATGTCCCACTACAAACGCATCCTTAGCTATACCTAATTCTTTCCTTATTTCTTCTTTTGACTTAGCTTGTTTAAATTTTTTTATATCGATCCCATTTTTAAGAACTGTAATATCATTATTGTATTCATTGCTAAATATGTCACATATTTTTTTTCTCATTTCATCATTAAGAGCTATTATTTTCATTCTATAATGTCTCAGAAGAAACTTCACTGCCAATACATCTTTATTATATCTTTTATTCCAATTTTGCACATCAAAATGTTGAGTATACAGAATACGTACGGAAGTTGGTAAATGAGCAAATTTAATATACCGGTTCAAACACAAATGATTATGTACTACATCTGGTTTTAGTTTTCTCATCTTTTTCTTTAACACAAAATACAATCCAAAATGATTGACTATCCTTGATAATATATCCCTTTTTCCCCATGTTGGAATACTATCGCAAGCATATATAATTGGTATATCCGCATCTTCAAGTATTTTATAATATGGCGAATCCAACCTTTCATAGCATAGAATCACTACTTCAAATTTGTTTTTGTCTAATCTAAGTGCATATTCTTTAACCAAAGCCTCAGCCCCACCCATATTAAGTCCATGTATCAACTGTACTACCCTTATCTTTTTCATGTTTTTCCTCCAAGTGTCACGCACTGAATTAAAGTTCTCCATCTAAAAAAATAAATTGTTTCTCCTATTGAATCAAATTTTTAGAAGCAGTCTATATATGTATTGTATTTTATTTCTTATTTATATAGTATCAAATTATTTTATATCGTGCATCTACAGTTGTTTCCAATGTGAAATATATGGAATTATATTCTCTTCAGTTCCATGACTTTTCCAAAAAAGAATTGACATAAATATAATAATAACATTTAACATTACATTTCTAGTTCTTTTATCTAACCTTTCCATAATATTCGGGATCAAAATAAATAAGTATGGTGTTGTGTATTTCAACATTCTTGTAAAAATACTTAATGAAGTTGCTATTATTTGAACGTAAATGCTTGATATTGCTATATCATACTCATATAGTAGCTCATCTCTTTGCGAAATTCTTTGAATAAAAAAATAAACAATCAAAAAAATACCAATATAAAATAGTAACAAACTGTATCCATGTCCTTGATTCACATCCAAAGTATAATCATTTCTGTGATATAGTGTCGCTATTACTTTTCCACCGATAGCTACTATGCTTCCTGCTCCTATCAAATAAACAATTTTAATCCATTTTTTTAATTCCGTCACTCTCTTTGATAGTAGTGGATAAACCAACAACATGATTAAAGCCGTCTTATGAAAAAAAGCTGCAAGTAAAACAATCAAAACAAATTTAAATGTTTTTCTTTCTATCAAATACTTGTAACTCCAAACAGACAAACTAACCGCAAGCGCTTGTCTTAAAATCGTAAAATCAAATCCTATAAACCCTAATGCAATAAAAATAAAATAACTAAGTGCAACATTTTTTGAATATTTCCATATCCAAACACTTATAATTGAAAATGTAATAGCAAACAAAATTGCTCTAAACACCCAAAAATCAGATGTAAACCTGGATATTCCCCAATTCATAAGCCCATATCCTACATCTGAATCATATTTTATAGCATTTAATAAATCCAGATTTTTGTAGACATCCCAATAGTTATTTTTGTAATTCAAAGTGTCAACTCCCAATACTTCTGAGCGCAAAACCCCTAACAATAATATATATGGGTATATAATAATTGTGGAAAAAACAGAAGTTGAAATTTTTCTAACTCCAATTGTTACATACTCTAAATTTGTTTCTATTATACATAATATAATTGTTACTAAATAAATAAGTAAATATACTTTCATTTTATCCTGCTATACTCTTAATATAATCAATCCACTCATTAAGTACAATATCTGATTGATATTGTCTTGCTCTGTTTTTGCTCGATTGAGAATACTTTTTCTTTTCCTCTTCATTATCTATAAGATATATTATAGCTTTTACCAAACTTTTTTTATCGCCCACCGGGACTAGTAATCCATTCTCTTTGTCCGTAAGAATCATTTTTACACCACCACACGGGCAGTCTGTTGCTATACATGGAACTCCCACAACCGACGCTTCCAACAACGCGTTAGGCATTCCTTCATAATCAGATGTCATCAAGAATACATCCGCCTCAGCCAATGCTTCTGGTACATTATCCGTCTGTCCTTTTAATATTACTGAATTCTTCAATCCCATGTCTGTAATTTTTTTCTGTATTTCACTCATGCAAGAACCAGTCCCATATATATATAACATGGCATCAGGAAATCTTTTTGTAACTTCACCAAACGCATCTATCAGCAAAGGATAATTCTTTTGTTTTTCTAATCTTCCGCATGAAATCATTAAATGTTTTTGTGGATTTCGTTTTACATCATAAAATTCATCTTTTACCGCATTTACAATAATTGTACTTTTACTCTGTAACTTTTGGGGAAACCATTTTTTTGCATCATGCGTTTGAAATACGCATCCATCTGCTAATGGTAGAAGGATTTTCCCCATTAATTTAAACAATTTTCCTCTATACTCTACATTCGGATCATTGCGAACAGAAATGATAACTTTTGTTTTCAACCCCAAGGTTGCCAAAATGGATCTAAAATTCGGTTCTGCCATAAAAGAAATAAGTATATCAGGCTTCTCTTCTTTACATATTTTTCGCAATTTTAAAACACGTAAATAATTCCTCTTAATAAAAGACTGCTTCGCTTCTTTACTTTCCAAATTAAATCTATGAATAGATTTTTCTAATTTATACTCATTTAGCACCGAATATGATGTAACAAAAACGACTTCATAGCCTTCTGTAACACATTGATTGGCTAAATTAGTCATAACCCTTTCAGCCCCATTACGCACAATTGTATTAATATAAAATAATATCTTTCTGTTCAACTAATTTCTCCTTGCAAAATATATTTTTTCAAGAAATCTATCATACACTGACATCTTTCTTTCACTTTGTTTTATTGGAAACTTTATAAAATTATTATTATTTTGTTTTATAAACCTTTCCAACACAAAAAAATCTTGTTCTTTCATTACATTTGGATGATAGCAAAAAGTAATCAAATAAAATGGTAACTTTCTTACTCTCCCAGACTGTTGTGGTACAAATGTCATACCATATTTTTGATAAGTCCTATTCGCTATAGTATCAGAAATAAATCTAATATTACTCTCTTCTTTTAACGCTTTTATTGTATTTTCATCAAAAGTATGCGATGGTGCAAAAAAAACTTGTGGGTCATGTCCATTTTCCCGAAATATTTTTACCCCACTACGAATCTTTTCCTTTTGTTGTTCCAATGATATCCCCGCAAATTCAGATCTCTTATTCACTGGATTAATACCACCCTCATTCGTGCTATATACATGATTATAACCATGAAGTGCTATAATCCACCCCTTATTTTCCCATTTATTTACTTTATTCCAAAACGATGAATCAATTGGATATTCGTCCATCATAGCATCTTGACACTTTGGAATTACACCTACCAATGGTTTAATATTATACTTATCTAACAATACTTCCATTCTATTCCATTTTACAATATCCATTCTTTCTGCCGCATCGTCTAATCGTAATATATATTTACCCATTTATTTCCTCATAAAACTTTGTTAGCCATTCAACAGATTTCTTTATATCAAATCCCGCTTGAATAATTTTATCTATAACATTCTTTCTAGTCAAATCAGTTTCTTTAATTGCGTCAATCCACACCTGTGTTCCTTTGTCAATAGGAAGAAACTTCACCAGTTCTGATATTCCTACCTCTTTTGTAACTTTATCAGACACAAAACAAGGAAGTCCTGATGCCTGTGCTTCAACAACTGTTACAGGAAGTCCTTCCCATTTTGACGGAAACAAGAAAGCATCTGCCGCGTTCAATATGTCTGGGATGTCAGTTCTTGCCCCTAACATTTTAACATTTGATTTTAAATTTAATTGTTCAATTTGTTTTTCTATTCCCGATGATAACTCTCCATCCCCTACGAGCAATAACATGGAATTCGGTATTTCTTTTATCAGCATTGCAAACACATACAACAAAAATATATGATTCTTTGCTTCATGCAACCGCCCTACATGTATGAATACTGTTACATCTTCTTCAATCCTAAGTTGATTTCTTAATATGCTACGTTGTTTTCTATTAAAAAAATATTTTTGTGTATCTATAGCATTTTTAATTGTGAAATACCTATCACTTTGTACAATTTTTTTACCAAATAACCATTCTCCAGCTTTTAGAGAACAGCCAAAGAAATAGTCCGCTTCGTATCTCAAAGGATACTGTAATATAGCTTTAGCAACCGACTTTATCCCAGAACCATTAGAAGTACTATGACTATGTACAATTATTTTTACACCATACTTTTTTGCAATCGGAAGATAAATGGATGCATAACTCCTTACATGAGAATGTAATACATGGTATTCTGGATGTACATCAAAAAAACAATTCCAAGCTTTTTGTAGTTGAAAAACATTTTTCCCAGTAAATGCCGGCATTACAAAGATTTTTCCACCTAGTTTTTCAATTTCATTTTTAAAATATGGTTGTTCTGGGTGATCTACTACAAAATCAAATTGTATTCTATTCCTGTCAATTGCTCTGTACAGATTCATAATCATATTCTGTGAACCGCCAATATTCAATGAGCCAATCATATGTAAAATCCGTATCACCATTTATTCCTTTACCCGTCGTAATTCTACTGTTCTTTTTTGTGTATATACTGTTCCAGCCGGAACTATCCCTTTTACAACGCTTCCAGCCCCAACAACACATCCGTCCCCCAAAACTGTTCCTCTCAAAATAATAGTATTTGCACCAATCCAACAATTTTTACCAATAATTATAGGGGCTTTTAAATATCTTTCCTGAGTACTATCTGAATTCAGCCCCATTTTATAATCGTGATCATGATCATACAAATATACAGAAGGACCAAACTCCGTTCCCTCTCCAATAACAATTTTTTCATGACATACAATTATGCAATTATAGTTCATTTTTACATTATTTTCTATTATCAAATTAGCACAAGGGCGCACCTTTATTTTGCTTCCACTATGAATTCGTACCCTTCTTCCAAGAGCTACTTTGCTACCTTTGTTAAATTCCAATACAACATTCGGCGATATGCGCTGTACTATACTTGCATTAAAATTTGTACCTCTAACCATTTTTAATACTACGATTTTTATCATAGTAACAAGTACGCTTATAAAATTATTTACTATTCTCCTCAAGTTCTACCTCTTCCAAGTACTTTCTAACTACAATCCTTCTATCAAATTCTTTCTCAACCTTTGCTCTACCGGCAAGCCCCATCGCCTTACGTTCCTCAACGCTTTTTGCCAAAAACATCTCAATCTTATCTATCAAATCCTGACTACTTTTTTCTTCAACTACATATCCATTAATTCCATCATCTACCACCTCTCGGCATCCACTTCTGTTAGTTGTTATGATTGGGCGACCACTTGCTGCGGATTCCAACAACACGTTGCTAAGTCCTTCTGAATAATAAGTTGGATGTACTGTACAAGCAGCCTCTCGATATATCTGCGTCATGTCCGATACCATTCCATGATAAATAATAACTTCTTGATTTTCTAAAGATTCTAGCTTTTCTTGATAATTTTCTTCGCAAAATCCACAGATATGAAATCTAGTTTTTGGATGACGCTTACGAATTTCTTTTGCTGCCTCCAAATATTGATCAATACCCTTTTCTTTCATTACGCGTGCAACAAAAACAAAATTAATTATTTCATCTGTTGGATATGGTAAGCACCGATACTGAATTAAATTCACACCAGATCCAGGCAATAAATCATACTTTTTTTTAACAACCTTGTACTTTAGCATAAAGTCGCGATTCTCAGTATTTTGAAAGAATACCTTCTGTGCTTTCCGAAGTCCATACTTGTATAACACAAGAGTAACTTGTTGAATTGCTCCGCCATTTTCAACAGCTGTTCCTAATCCCGTTACGTTGACCACATAAGGAATTCTTAAATTTGCGCAAGCAGCACCACCATACACATTTGGTTTAATAGTATATGTAAAGACAATGTCTGGACAATATTGTCTTATTATCTTTTTATACCATGAATATAACGCTAAATCTTTTATTGGATTTGTCCCATGTCTATCCAACAAATCACATCGAATAAAAGTCGCTCCAATCTCTTCTAATTGTGATATATAACTTCCTTCTGGAAGACATATATACACTGTATGAGACGCTGCAACTAAAGCTTCTATTACTTCTCTTCTGAATTTATATAATCCAACATCATTATTTGCAAGTATTAGTATTTTCAATCTATCTATCCTCTCAACATTTTCCTTGCCGGGCTTCCAACATAAGTCCCACCATCATTTATATCCCTTATCACAACTGCTCCAGCTCCCACGATTGTATTTTTGACAATTTTCTTTCCTTGTATTATTTGTGCACCTGTGCCAAATTCACAACACTCCTCTATTATCACATTACCCGAAACATTCACGCTTGGATAAATTGTCACAAAATCTCCAATCACATCATCATGTCCCAACGTACAATCTAAGTTAATAATCACATGCTTTCCAATACTGATATCTACTGTAGCAATTGTACCTGCACATATAATAGTTCCCTCGCCAATTGAAACTCTCTTTGATAAGATGACAGATGGATCTACAATTGTTGCAAATCGCACGCCACTATTTGATAATTTTTCAATTATTTGCTTGCGTACTTTAGCATTTCCAACCGCGCAAACTGCATAAGCATTTTCCTGCTGTTTCAGATACTCACAATCACCAAGTACAATATACCCATCCTCTTTTGTTTTCCACTTTGTTTCATTATCATCAATAAAACCTTTAAGGTTCCATGTCGGTGTCACATCATTGATTCTCTCAACGCACCATGCAACTTCTCGACCAAAACCGCCTGAGCCAATAATGTACAAATCTTTCATAGCTTTTCTCCCTTATGCAATTTTCACATTAGGGATTGATACATTATATAATCTAAGGGTTACCCCCCCCCGAAAATACGTTCGTTTTTCATTTTTTTCACCGGAACTCCTATATAGGTTCCATTCTCCTTTATATTTTTTATTACTAATGCACCAGCACCAATCATACACACTTCACATATCTCAATATTGTTACTCACTGTAGCTCCTGCACCGATCCAAGTTCCATTTCCAATGATTACAGTGCCTGCAACATGTGCTCCTACCGAAACATGTACAAAGTCTCCAATATTACAATCATGGTCAACAGATGCACCCGTATTTATGATACATCCTTCTCCAATTTTTGTATCAGAATTAATTATTGCACCTGCCATAATCACGGTACCTTTTCCAATCGTAACTCTTCTGCTGATTACCGATTGAGGATGAATCAAAGTGGTCAGTCTGTCTTCTCCTACTTTTTGTTGCATTTTCTTGCGAATAGAGGCATTCCCTATCGCAACAATAATATCATAATCTGGATATTTTGCTGTATCTTCTGATGTTCCAATAACTGGAAATCCAGCACATTCTTTTAATTCAGGATTATCATCCAGAAATACTATTTCTTCATATCCGTTTTTGACAGCAATATCAGCAATCACTTTTCCATGACCACTTGCACCTATGATAGCTAATCTTTTCATTTATTTGTTTCCCATAAACTCTTCCATCGTCGCTGATGTATCAGACGAAATTCCTTCTTTTTTCACTACAGTTTTTACTGTATCCAAAATAACCTTAATATCCGTTTTCATCGAAACATGATTCACATACCATACATCCATTGCGAACTTTTCTTCCCATGACACTGCGTTTCTTCCATGTGCCTGTGCATACCCGGTAAGTCCCGGTCTGACATCATGCCTGTGATGCTGTTCTTCATTATATCTTGGCAAATACTGTACCAATAATGGTCTCGGACCAATAAGACTCATATCACCTTTCAGAATATTGAAAATCTCCGGCAATTCATCCAAAGAGGTTGCCCGAAGAGTTTTTCCAAACTTTGTCAGTCGAATCTCATCCGATAACAAGTTCCCGTTTTCATCCCGCGCATCCGTCATTGTACGAAACTTATACATATTGAAAATTTTCTCTTTTTTGCCCGGTCGTTGTTGTTTAAACAATACCGGAGATCCCAGTTTTACGCGAACCAGGATTGCCAGAATTATGTACAGCCACCAGAATATTGCCAGAACAACCAATGAACACACTATGTCTATCAGTCGTTTTACATATTTTTCATAAAATCCCTGTTTATGTTGCATCGCAAACTCCTACCTAGGCAAAACATTCTTTGATCACTTCTATAATTCGCTCCTGCTGCTCCACCGCCATTTTATTATCGCTCGGCAGACACAATCCGCGATGAAAAATATCCATCCCCACATCAAGTGGCTTTCCGTCTTTTCCAAGAGTCCCACCGCTGATATAAGCATTGGTTTTCGCTCTTCCGTTTCCTTCCCGTGTCACAAAACCATTCATACGATAAATTGGCTGCATATGCATCGGTTTCCATATCGGCCGTCCTTCCGCATTGATACTCGCAATTGCATCCAAGATTTCTGTCGGACAGCTTTTCCCCTGTTCGCCGATATAGAGAGCTTCCTGTTCGCCACGTACCTGCTTGCACATGGCGTCCGGTTCAATGGTCATACAACTGAGCCAGAAATTCGGTTCACTATTTGTTCCATCATATGGATTCATATGTACCGGAAGTTCCTTCAGTCCGTCTTTATATCTTTCATAAATTGCTTTCTTCTGTGCAATATGCTCTTCCAGATAAGGGAACTGTCCTCTTACCACGCCCGCGATCACATTGCTCATGCGGTAATTGTATCCCAGTTCCTCATGTTGATACCACGGAGCATTTTCTCTGGACTGTGTGGACCATTTCCGCACTTTCTTTGCAGCTTCTTCATCATCGGTAAGAAGCATTCCGCCGGCTGATCCGGTTATGATCTTGTTTCCATTAAATGAGATTGCGTTAAAATCACCAAATTGTCCCGTCTGCTTTCCTTTATAAGTCGCACCAAGTGATTCTGCTGCATCCTCGATCAAAATCGCATTGTGTTTTTCACACACATTTCGGATTTCATCCACTTTTCCCGGTGTGCCGTATAGATGTGCTGTAACAACCACTTTCACTTCCGGATAAAGTACAAATGCTTTTTCCAGTGCCACCGGATCCATATTCCAGGTGTCGTATTCCGTATCGATAAATACCGGAACTCCACCTTCATAGACAACCGGATTCACCGTTGCATCAAATGTCATATCGGAACAGAATACTTTATCTCCCGGTTTCACTCCTGCCAATTTCACTGCCATATGAAGTGCTGCGGTTCCTGCTGACAGGGCGACTGCATATTTACATCCTACCTTTTCACAAACTAATCGCTCCACTTCATTGATATTCGCACCAACCGTTGACATCCAGTTGGTTTCATAGGCTTCTTTTATATATTCCAGTTCCGGTCCATGCATGGTGGGGGAACTGAGCCATACTTTATTTTCAAATGCTTCTCTTTCTTTTGTGAAGTCAAACATTTGTTTTCCTCTTTTCTCTTCTGAAAATTATCATTTAAACTCTACTTCTAAACTAAAGTATTATATCACACTTTTTCATATATATCTACTTTCTTTCTGTTTTGTGGCGGATTTTATTGCAAAACTGTCCCAAAACCATTAATAAGGAGTGATTCCTTTACGATAGTATAAATCCTCGCCGTAAAGATCTCTCCGGCTTTTATCACTTTTCAATTTGCAAAATTGTATCAATCACTGTAGCAAATATATCAAAAGCATTGTACAATATATTCTTTGAATAAAATAAAAGGAGATTAAAAACATGAACTATTTAAAAATTGATATTGAAAACTATTTAGAATATTGCAGAACCCAAAAGCGTTTAGATAAAAAAACTCTAAAAGCATACCGTATTGACCTGCATCAATTTTCTGGACAAATTCTCATAACCAAATGTGCAGAAATTACTATTACTATATTAGAAACATATATTGCAAAACTTCACCAACAATATGCTCCCAAAACCGTAAAAAGAAAAATTGCTTCTTTGAAAGCATTCTTTCACTATCTCGAATATAAGGAAATAATTAACCAGAACCCTTTCAATAAATTACAGTTAAAATTTCGTGAACCACTCATACTACCCAAAACAATTCCTTTACACACCATTGAAATATTACTAAATACAATATATGATCAATACCACGCAGCCTCTAACTATTACATAAAAAAGAATTCACTCCGAGATATAGCTGTTATTGAACTGCTCTTTTCAACAGGAATCAGAATCTCTGAACTATGTACAATACCATACAGGAATATAGACCTACAAAACAATATTATTATAATCAACGGAAAAGGAGCCAAAGAACGCTTAATTCACATATGTGATAAGCATGTCATTTCCGTGCTTGCAGAATACTATTCGATATATAATTCAGAAATTCTATCATGTGAATACTTTTTCGTAAACAATATTGGAAAACGCCTGTCTGAACAATCTGTTAGGGAAATGATTAACAAATATTGTCAAATAGCAGATATCCGGCAACACATTACCCCCCATATGTTCCGACACTCTTTTGCCACATTACTTTTAGAAGAAAATGTCGACATTCGTTATATTCAATCGATGCTTGGGCATAGTTCAATAAACGTAACAGAAATATATACACACGTTACCATGTCGAAACAAAAAGACATCCTTAAATCAAAACATCCACGTAAAGACATGAACATATCAAATCAATTATAGCAATCGCAACATTCCCAAAGATGACCTATTTTAAAACTGTTTTATCAGTTTTATAGGCAGTGAAATGCGAACGCACGTAAAACAGGAAATCGCTTGCTACGTGTGTAGATAAAAATTACGCAAAAACACCTTTCCTCCTACACAGCATTGTTAAAATATTATCGGAAGAAAGGTGTTAAAGTGCAAAACAAATACATCCGATAATTTCATTCTTGAAAAAGACATATGTCAAGTTTTATAAGATCTTTTTATGGGTGATGCAACTACTTGACTATACTAAAAGGATCTAGTACTTATCTTATCACACCATTCATTGTTATATATTGTATCTAAATATCTTTCCCCTCTATCTGGAAAAATACCAACTATTTTTGTAGATTCTAGACAATTCGAATATCCTGTATATTTTTGAATAGCATAGGCTACCGCCCCACTTGACGCACCCACAATAATTCCTTTTTTTAACAATTTATTGCACTCCGATATTGCTTCTATTTCCTCAACAATCATATAGTCATCAAACTTAGCATGTATTAAATTTTGTGGAGTCAAACTAGTTCCGATACCCGAAATATGCTTCTTTTGGTTGCTTTTTTCAAAAATTTGCGATCCCACAATATCAACTGCAATAATTTTACAGTCAGGAAATTTCTCTTTTATTTTTTTAGATGTACCTGCCAAAGTTCCGCAAGTACTAACTGCAACAAATAAATAATCTATCTTTTCCATTTCATTACATAATTCCTCTCCTAAAGAAAAATATGCCTTCCAAACATATTCATTTCCATATTGGTTTGTCCAGTACGCATTCTTGTGATCAGAAACATATTCTTTTACAATATTTATTCTATCCTGAATATAATTTCCATTTTTGTCAACTTTACTGGCAACAATAACTTCTGCTCCCAATAGTTCAATAATTTTTTTATTTGACGCAGTTACATTTGGATCAACTACACATATAAAGGAATTACCTTTTATTTTACACATGCCAGCTAAAGCAATCCCAAAGTTTCCAGATGATGATTCAATAATAATTGTATCCTTTTTTATAACTCCATCACTATATGCATTTTCCATCAGATATTTTGCAGCCCTGTCTTTAACACTTCCAAACAAATTACTTCCTTCTATTTTTGCGTAATAATTTATTTTATCATTTATTTTCAGTAATGGCGTATTGCCTATCATATCTGTAATATTTTGTATTATCATATAATTCACCTCCGAAGATAATAAGAAATTATCCTCGGAGGTGAATTATATGATAATACAAATCAATAATATACATAGCACAAATTCATTATCAATTATCAAATTATTGAGTTGTGTCAAAAAATACAAAATTACAGTTATTGGTTCTGATACATATAAAATGGGAGAATGTGCTGGAAGTCTTCTTGTTGACAAATATTATCAGGCCCCATCTATATCTCAAGAGACAGAATACATCAATTTCTTAAACAGTGTAAATGAAAAAGAAAACATTGATCTGCTAATACCAGCTTCCGATGCAGAAGCTGTATTACTTTCTAAATTCAGAAGTCAAATAAAAACAAAATTTTTTTCAGCTGATTACAAAACAGTAGCTCTGTTTAAGGACAAACTTAAAGCAACACAGGACTTAATGAAAAATAACATACTAGTTCCTCGTATTTGTGATAATTTGTTTAATGAAAAAAAAGTGATTTTTCGCAAAAGAAATTCTGTAAATAGTCTCGGAATATATATCGTAGACTTGCAAAAAGCTGAATATATAGAAAATCATTTTAATCCTGATTATTTTGCACAGCCTTACATAGAAGGGGACACTATAATTGTTGATGTTTTTTCTGATAAAAATGGTATTCCAAAATTAATAATCCCACGAAAAACTATTGAAATCAGAGATGGAACAGCCTTTAGAAGTCAAATTATTTATGATGAGACCGTTATTGCAATTACAAAGAAAATCTGCGATTTATATAAACTCCCCGGATTTTGTAATTTAGACTTTAAAGTTAATAATGGTAAATACTATTTTATCGAATTAAATGTACGCTTTGCCGGATCAGGAATATTCTCAATAATAGCTTCTTTCAATTATATGGAAACCTATTTAGAGCATTTTGTGCTAAATAAACCATTACGCGATATGGATTATTATATGAATTATGTCTGTTGGAATTCTATTGTAACACGTTATCTTGAAGAACTTATATATCCATACATTAGTGAATAAGCAATTTTTGCTTATTCACTAATGTTTTCAATATCGTGGTTCCAGAATGATAAGTAGATTATATACCATGGGTGTTTTATACGATTTTTTTCTTCTTTTGTTTTAGGTCCGTCTATACGTGCCCTTATATAGCGACTATGTTCTTTTAATGCATATGCTTTATTATAATAAATTTGGCTTTTTTCTATTTCACCAGATTTATTTAACACAGCATATGCATTGTAATAAAACAAAGCATGTATATGATGATCTGGCTCTAATGGAATTATATCAAGCCCCCTTTCTATTAACAGGTTAGCTTTTGTGAATTTGTCATTTTCATAACACCATGCAAGTTTAACTATAATTATTGCTAATTTGTCATATGGTATTACAGCCGTAAATTCTGATTTTTGCAATAAATCCCAAACATGATTATCATGAATTCCCTGATCCATTAATATATCCGCTTCATCAACCCATAAAACATTTCCACGTATTGAATAGTTTTTTAGTGATTTCTCAGCTTCTCTCAACATACTTAAAGCTCTACCATTTCTTCCTAATCCAGCCAATAGTTTTGCATAAGTTATTTGTGATTTTCCTCTTTGATATACATTATTATATTTATCAAACATTTTTACACTTTGCTTTGCATACTTTAAAGCTTTTTTGTTAGGCAAATAAATATTTGTCAACCTAAGAAAAACCGCATATTCATAATATGTTCTATATATAGGGGTGGTTAAAATTTTTTTGTGTATTTTTATACATTCAGAAGTTTGCCCAGTATATCTATAACTACTTAGGCAGGCTAGCATCATGTTTAATCCTATGCGTGATTCAAGAGATATTTTAGGTTTTATATTTTCAAATAATTCTACAACATTTTCATGTTGATCTAATGCGGATAGATACAATAGTTTATGTAGCAAAAGTAATTTACTTTCAAGAAATTGACCAGAATTTTCTAAAAAACATAATATCTCATAGCCATTAACATATAACTCCAATTTATAACATATTTCGAGTAATCTAAAAAGTATAGACTTATTTTTGGATATATCCTCCCTGACAATTTCATATAACTGTTTAATATAATCCCATGCATCTTCTGGAGAAATTGATATTATAATTTTACTTTCTAACTGCGGAAGTAATTTTTTTATTTCAAATGGTTCAACTTTAGAGTATAAATATAATAATCGTCTCCAGGCTTCATTACTTTCACTAATATTAGAACTTTCCAAATATCCTAAGTAAAAATTTTTTGTTCTTCCATAAACAACAGTATTAATTCGTTCGAATTCATCAATATGCTTTTCCCATTGATCAATAATGCTTGCATGTTTTAATTCATAAAAAGAATTATTTTCATCAATTAAGTTTAAGTCCAATAACTCATGTACTGCATTTGAAATATTCAATTCAGGAAAGAATATCATTTCAGCGTTTTTTCTTTTTATCTTTCCTTTATGAAAAATTATAAGACTTAACAGGGCAAGAGTTTCTTGATTGCTTATATTGTGTATAATCTGGTAAGTCCCATTCTCATTATCGCTACTTTCACATCCACAGGTATCATCAATATGCTCATATGTTACAGAATAATCTATTAATTCCCTTAAGTTTCCCAAAGAAACCTCCTCATAATGATTTATAACATTTATATTAAATGCTATATCATTAGATAAGTTTTTTACATTTCTATGAACAATATCTATAATATATGTTTTGTCAATTGGCTCTAATTCGGTTTTGATGACGTTTACGCCTAATCCGGAAAAATATTCTTTCTGTTTATTAAATGTGTCCGAGTCAGGAATATGTGTAAATTCTAATATACAATAAATACTTGAATCATTATTATCTATCCAATCCTTAAAGCAATCTAATGACTGACTATCTATATTTTGAAAGTTATCTACTATTAATAAAACTTTTCTATTTCTAAAAATATAATTTATGTAATTTATCTTTATAAGAACAGAATCAACAGAAATATCATGCTTAAATTTGTCTGTCGAATACTCATTTAATCTCAAAATTTTCTTTAAAATTAGATAACATATGTTTTTTAGCAGTCCGTTCTTTGAATCCGAATCAAACAATGTTTCCAAACCAATTTCTAATCGAGTACGATTTACAGTTTTATCATTATACTCATTCAAAAAATTATCAAATGTTAGCGCATATCCATTTTCTTCTTCCAATTTTTCAAAATATTTTGTAACACCATCAAATATTTCTTGTAAATAATACCATGCAGTATCTCCACTATCATCATTACAAGGCTTTGTTTTTATTCTAATAATATCTAAATCATTTTTATCAATTTTATTATATTTTTCAATTACTTTAGTAATTAGTGAAGTTTTTCCTATAGCAGTTTCAGACCAAATATAATGAATGGTTTTTTTGCCAAAATTTTGACTTATAATTTTAACAATCTCATCAGATTCGACTTCTCTATCTACAATCACATCACTTTGCTGCCAAATGATTGTTTTCATCGTTGAATATTCCTTTCCTGTGTTGTATAGTAAACATAGGATAATTTCTTATTATCTAGTGTCCATTATATCATATAATGAATCGAAATTCATTAATTATCTAACAAATAACCATTTCTGAAAATTGCAAAGTTTAATTCTACCATCCATTTATACAGTGGAATTCTCCCCTCAACCACTCTTGCACTGGAATTTACTTTTTCAAGTCAGCGATATCACAATATAACACATATTTCTGTTTTTTAACTGCTTTCAGCCGCGTTTGTCTAATTTTGCAGAAGACAACGAAATCCGCCACAAAATGTTGTCCATTCTATAGCGGATTTCCATACACAGCACATAGGCTGCTAATTGACATTGCCTTGTATCTTTCAAATATATCTAATTGTAATTTTAAAAAATGCCTATACCGTTGACATTTTATAATCCAAATCTCCAATCAAAAAATTTCTATAGTATATGCAATTACAGGCTGATAAATCAAATAATGCAACATTATAGGAAATTTTATCAAATGTGCTAAAATATTTAACTCCATCATCCCCCAAATACTTTGCGAAATCACTGATATACTGCGTCAACAAATAATCAGGATCACTATCTAATCTGCTCATAGGCTTATTCGAAAACATAAATCCCAGATATGAACTTATAGTACTTTCCATTATAAGGTGTTCCAATGCTAATTACTAGAATCGCATTATTATATCTTGTTTCATTCTTTACAGAATAGAATCGCGGATCTGTCACTGACATTTGTGTATATCGATCCCTGTTGTATGTAAAATTTGCTTTTGTTTTAGGTTGACCATGCGGATTTTCCACCTGCATGATTTCCAAATCTGTAACCTCTACTAACGCTAGTGAATATCCAACAGTATTTACCTTTTGTTCCAATATATATGAATATTTATTTCCCAGTATCTCATCTAGATTTTCCGCTGGGTGTATTTCCAAAACATCATCTATCGAAGCCTTTCCTACATACTCTATATTTTGTGATGTATCAATCATTACATTCTCCGGTTGAATGTCATCATTACATTCTCCGACAATCAGTACATCTACAACATCCAAAAGTTCACATCTTCTGCCATTTTCATAGAATAAATCCTCATTAGCTATTGCTCCATGTGTTTCCGGATCATCACTAACTAATCTAACCCACTCACCACTATCAACATCGATACCTGCAACACATTTTCCCGAAAACTTTGAAGATTCCGTCATAATAATAATTCTTTTCTCCATAACATCCTCCCACTAAATATGAATTATATTGTCTCCCAATTCTCTGCTTAAATATTCCGCCAGTAAACGTCTATGACAACATTCCGGTGTTGGTTCTGAGCACAATAATAATACTTTTTCATATTTCTGATAATTCTTTTTAAAATCATCTGCCAATTTTCTTTTGGTAATTAGTTTATTAAATCTTGTTTCATACTCTTCCCATGATATTTCTTTTTTCTTATAAGCTTGCAAAATGTCTTTTGTCGGAGCATAAATTATATCATGCTGATAATCACACCCACATATAACCCTCAAAAAATATTTTAAATCCTTACCTTTCGTAAATCCAGCTAATTGTGATTGGTTATTTAGTCTAATATCCAACAACAATTCAATTTTATTGTCTATTATTTTTTCAAAAAATGTCTCAGCACTCTTTTGTGTAAATCCCATTGTATATATATACATAAATACTCCTTAAACCGCTGCAAATTGTTTCAAATCAATGTGATAACCAATTTCCTCATTTCTTTTTCTGTATGCCCGTGTTATATATTCGTCATCATCAGGTATGTCATTGTAATTAAATATGGATAATTGTTCTCTTTCTGGAAAATACATATCCAATAAACGCTCATCCAATTTTCTCTGATTCTGCAATGTTCCATCTGAAAGAATATGGTTAACTTCTATCCCTCTCAATTCAAATGCTCTGGCCACCAGAATAGCTCGATGACAATCAATTGGATCCTTTTCTGTACACATTAAAGCAATGTTGTTATTTTGTTCTAATCCCAAAATAACATTTTTCACCCCAATATTAAATCGTTCTGATTGTGCAACTTTTTCAAAATCCAAATATCCTTTATTATTATACAATTTCAATTCCGTTGGGCGTGCACCAAAATATTTTCCCATATAAGAATATCTTATACTGCTATTTTGTAAAAAAGCATGTACATTTTCTCTGTTAAATTGTTCTGCATACTTTGAATACGGAGTACTTCGAACATCTAAAACACAATTAATATTATGCCTTTTTAATAAGTTAATAAAATATTCTGGAGTATGTTGTGAATGCCCTACTGTAAATAATTTTCCCATCACATAACCTCCTTTAAACTAAATTATTACTTACTTATTCACTCATCTATATTATAACACATCCTCTAAATGCATTTCCAAACATTTCATGACAGATTTCGTGATTGGATACTTGCGGAAATTTAGTATATTCTCTTTCATGCAAACAGCCCATCATTTTATATTTCAACCAGACAAGTTCCATATTCTGTTGCCTCTTTTCCGTTTTCCTTCACCTACTTTATCTTCATATTCAAATTTTATATTCATATAATTAATTATATATTTTTTAGTTCTATATTGCAAGTAATATATTTCATCATTTTGCAATCTTAAAATATTTTAAGACCCAAAAAACGTATGGAATTTTCAAGAGTTGCTTCAGATAAGAAAGTGTTTTTGTCTGGTAGATACTTAACTGACCGTACATTCTTATTATTGATTACTAGCATCCACAGAAACTGGAACCATAACATCCCTATAGCTCCATCTCAGTTCCTCAATCGTTGGACAAGCCTCTGGCAAATATTTTTCAATCATATCCCGTATTTCCAACATCTCTGCCTGCTCACTTTCCGCAAATCTTCCAAGTCTGAAGATACCTGTCTGCACCGGAGGATTGTTTAATCTTCCTTGTTCACTTTTCTTACTGGCAAATCTGGAGAGACCATTTTCCAACGGATGTTGATTGTTTATGAAGAAAGTTCTATCTGTTTCAGCATCTTCTGCAATATTATTATATGCAATATCTATTTCCAAGCCAATGTCTGAAAACACAAACCAGACATGCGCTTCCGTGCTTCCATCCCGTGCATTTTTCCACATTAACCGCTTTAACAGAACGATATCATTAAAACCAAGGAGCATGCCTAAAATAACATATTCTTTTTCTGCTGGTCCGGACATAAAATTCTGGATGCTCTTTCGGATGGATGCATTTTTTCTCTGGAACTCACTTATTGACGGAATTGCCTTGATTGCATCAATGACATACAACACACGTACCGCGAAACTAACAACCATATAATATGTATGGAGTCCTGGAGCATATTGCTCAATCGACACCAGATGCTTTGTCCGGCGATATTCTTCATAATACTTTTTGCATTTTTCATAATCATCCATACGATACGCATAGTAACTCATGCGTAAGGCAATCTCATTGATAACTGGATGTTCCTGAAGAATTGGCAGGATTTGTTCTGCCTCTTCCATGAGATGTTTCATCCTGTCTTTGTATATGGGTCTTCCGTATGCATCCACATTAAGGGCAATGCACGCCTCATCTATCAAGTTAAGATTACACATGAGTTCTTCAAGTTCCAATCCATTTTCTTTATACAGATTACTTGCGTTCTCAAGCTCTTCTAACACATTCTCCCACCGGTAGGTCTGCGGGTGGTTTTTCTGCAATCTGGCTTCTTCTTCGAAACAGAAACACCGCTCATATACAGCCTCAGATGGAAGCAACTTACGAAATTTTTCCAAATCATCCAATGACTGATGCTTCATATATTCCGCTGCATCTTCCCGCAAATCTGCATATTTTTTAACGATACCTCCGTGCAGATCTTCGAAAAATGACTGAATGTTCTTATAGCAATGGTATCTTGCTGGCATAGGCAACTGCCTTATGAGTTCTTTGTCTTTATTCAGTGCCTGCAAAACATGAACAGGATCCAGTCTTGAAGACCATACGACATGTGCCACTGAAGCTTCAAACATACAACGATTCCTGTCCGGCATTTTTCTTTGTCCAATACACGTCAGCATATCCTGCACATTTTTCTCCAGTCTGGAACGTTCCGCACCTGTCTGGCGTAACATTTCCAGCTCTACATAGCGATAAGCAATATAATCCTGTGGATTTTTCATGTCAAGATGTTCTTTTAATATTTCCAGTTCTGGTTTCCATTCTTCATATGATATATGCTGATGCAATCGCGTCTTATTAAATACATAATTATAGTACAAAATCGTCCACAATTCTGACTTTTGTAAATCGTTCTCCTCGCAAAAGAGTATCGCTTTCTCAAAAGCATCCTCTGCATCCTTATAGGCTTTGGTCAGTACATAGGACAATCCACGGTTAATCAGAATCTGGCTTCGTATCGTGATATCCGTTTCTTCATTGCATAATGCCTCTGCCTTCCGTATTTGTTCATTTGCCTGTTCTATATGTCCGGTTCTCTGATATTGGATAAAGTAAAGCAGGTGGTTGAACGCTGTATCTTTTTCCCCTGCTTCTGCCCGTCTTCTCATTTCCAGTTCATTTGCATGAAAACTTCCCATCTGCGTCCGCAAAAACATTTTATACCGCTCATAAGTTTCCTTTTGTTTTTTCGTCATCTTTGATGGCAGCAATTTTTCCAGACGCTTCCATGCCTCTATTAAGTTATAGTCATAATTCTCCGGTTGCGCATACAAGCAGCTTACTTTCAATTCCCTGCGCATGATCCAATAGATATGTATGCAGCGATACGCCAGTATAATCATAATTCCAAGAATCAGACACCAGATTCCATACAGACTCTTCAAAAATTCTTTAGCTTCCGGCTTCGTTTCTCTACATAATACCTGCATTCCAAATCCAAGCACAGAAAAAAAATATACTCCTGCTATCTCACTTATAACTGTTCCAAGCATATATCTTGGCATCTGTAACCACTTCTTGTTTGTGAAGCAGATAATTCCAATTGCTAACATCATTAAAATTGTCGGAATATACAAATTTGTTCCACCAAAAGTCTGATCCACCAATGCAAGCAATAAATCAATCATTTACCTTCTCCTCCCTGTACTTCTTTTAAAACGATACACTTTATTATACCATTTACGAATAGAGCATGCAGTAAAATTAAAGAGAGCAGCCGCTCCGACTGCTCCCCATTCTACTTCTAATTATTTGCTTTTTTCCACCTGATACGAAGGCACTAACCGTTTCACCACCAGCTTCATCTGTGGATCATCTTCATATGCCGTCTTCTTCAGATCTTTCAAATGTTCAAAAAACTCTTCCCTGTCAAATTCAATCGGTTTTCCGATAAAAATCAGATCATTCTCTGTTTTCTGAAGTCCTTCCTCTTCTTTCAGACACTCTTCAAACATCTTTTCCCCCGGTCGAAGCCCTGTGTACACAATCGGGATATCCACATCCGGTTCAAATCCGGATAACTTGATCAGATTTCTTGCCATATCATCGATCTTTACCGGCTCTCCCATATCCAGCACAAAGATTTCTCCGCCCTTTGCGTAAGCACCTGCCTGTAAGACAAGCGATACTGCTTCCGGAATCGTCATAAAATAACGAATAATATTTTTATCGGTAACGGTAACCGGTCCGCCCTCTGCGATCTGCTTTTTGAAAAGAGGAATCACACTTCCGTTACTTCCCAATACATTTCCGAAGCGAACCGCTACATAATTGGTTTTCGGAAAACGATGCTGCATTCCCTGAATAATCATCTCACAGATACGTTTGGACGCTCCCATGATATTGGTCGGATTTACGGCTTTATCCGTAGAAATCAATACCATGCGCTCCGTTCCGTTTCTTCCTGCTGCCATAGCTACATTATAAGTACCGAATACATTGTTTTTGATTGCCTCATTCGGACTGTCCTCCATAAGTGGCACATGCTTATGTGCGGCTGCATGAAAAACAATTGCCGGTTTATAATCCGAAAATACAGTATCCACACGATGTGTATTTCTCACAGATCCAATCAGCACAACCAGATTCAGATTCGGGAATTTCTTTTTCAGTTCCTGCTGAAGGTCATACGTGGTATTTTCATAAATATCAAATATCACCAGCTGCGAAGGATGATGCGCCGCGATCTGGCGGCAGAGTTCACTTCCGATGGAACCACCGCCACCGGTTACAAGTACAACCTTTCCCGCAATGTATCCCATGACCTCATCCAGATTTGTCTTCACCGGCTCCCGTCCCAGTAAATCTTCGATTTCCACCTCACGGAAATTCGATACACTTACCTCGTCATTCACAATCTGCGCCATACTAGGCAAAATTTTAATTTTACATCCCGTGTTTTTACACAATTCCAGGATCTTTTTCTTTCGATCTCCCGGCAGATTCGGGATGGCAATAAAGATTTCCTGCACTTCGTATTTTTCTGCTGCCCAGGGGATCTTGCTGTCATTTCCCACAATCGGAGCTCCCAGAATGGTGCTTCCAATCTTATTCTTATCTGCATCAATCACGCATACCACACGATTGCGGATCAGCGGACTGTTCTCCATATTTTTTATCAGGAAATTAGCACTGTCTCCTGCTCCAATCACCATGGTAGCAATGGCATGTCTGGATGCGTCTCCCAGATAACTGTGTCGTATGATACGCAGTCCCCGGTATACAAAACGGCTTCCGGACACCAGCGCCAGCAAAAAGAAAAAATACAAAATATAATAAGAACGCGGCATGTTCCATTGGAACATATGCATCCCCAGACTCTGTATTGCAGCACTGAGCAGACACGCAATCACTACATTTAACAGTTCCTGTACACTCGCATATTCCCACAGACTATTGTACAGATGCATAATAAAAAATATCACGATGGTTACAATCATATTTACCCAGAAATATTGCAGTGCTGTCTCTAAAAAAGGAATTCCCTGCTCACTCTTTAAACTGAAATCAAAACGTGTCCAGATAGAAAGAATTTCTGCCAGAAAGATTGCCAATATATCGTAAATTACCAACAATACGATTCGTATATATTTTGCCGTTTCTCCCCGAAACCGGTTTTTCATTTGTTGCATGCCAAAATTACTCCCTATAATGTGCTCATTTTCATGACTTGTTTGATTTTCTCTGTTTTCTTGACTGTTTCTTTCCGGACTGCTTCTTTGCAGAAGTTTCTGTTGTCACTGCTTTTTCCGTTTTAAGGTCGTTCTGTTCCACGACAACATCATTTTTCTCAGAAACCGGTTCCTTTGCGAAAAGATTTTCTTTCTTAACCAGCATCCGGTTCACTGCAAGCCCCAGACCAAGCATACCCCAGAATACCGGAGCGGTACATACATTGGAATCATTTGCGATACCTGCAATCATATACACCAGCACTGCCGCAAATAATCCAAATCCAACCCAGCTGATACTCTCGTGCAGATCCACTCTGCGGTAAATTCGTACTGACTGTACCAGATACCAGAACAGAAATACCAGAAGTGCCAGAGTACCGAGTAATCCGGTTTCCACCCACTGCTGCAGATACCAGCTATGGGCTTTTACGTCATAGCTGTTTGCACCGTAGACATAGTTCTGACTGATATAATCTTCCTGTGGCACTTCAAACATATAAGTATTTGCCCCACTCCCCATAAAAGCATGCTTTCCAAGAAGCGGAATTGTTTTATTCCAGATATGTCCTCGATTGCTCATTGCATCATCCAAAAATACGTTTGAAACCTTCGGATTCTCAAACTTCACTAATTTTCCTGCTGGATTCAGATACTCATATCCATTCTCATCGGTATTTATGAAGTTCCACTGCACACCATCAATCGTTGCACAAATTCCGGGCAAGCTATCTCCAAAAGATACCGGTTGCAGCTGTACCCCAGAAAAACGGCTGTCATCCATCGTTGTCACCTGGTTATCTGCATCCATTATCGTCTGACTTAACTCATTTCCATCCGTATCTTTGCAACTGATCTGTGTTGTTCCATCCTCTCCCACGGTATAAGAAACACTCAGTTTATTCCCGTGAATGTCAAGCACAACATCATCCGTATTGGTTTCTACTCCATTCAGAGCCCATCTGTCACTCATCCGGTATGTACCAACAATTGTATTTTTTATATTTTCACCTGCTGAGGTGGTATTTCCAAGTACGATTGCTGCTATAATCCCAATTACCACTACAACAGCACCCACAACAAACAGTTTTTTCTTCCGGCTCAAAAGCACAAGTATAAGTACCACTGCTGCCAATGCAAGAGCCATCCATCCACTCGCACTGCCGCTTCCTTTCAAGCAGATGGCACAGCATACTACCGCTACTGCCAGCACTATCCGATGCCATATCTTTTTTGACGCAATAAACAGGCATACCGCCAGCACAATGAGCATACCAAAATAAAACGATAAAAAGTTCGGATTGTATAATGTCGTATAAGAAGTTTTCGGTGCAAAATTAAATGTCAGCTCTTTTAAATTCTTCCACCATCCAGGATTTGTGATCAAATGTTTTCCAAAATTTGACTGAAAGAAGTCCAGTCCAAAATACTGAAATACGCCGATCACTGTAACAATAGCCATGCCAATGCCCGAAATTTTCAAAATGAATTCCACATGTTTTTCTTCATTCACAAAATTATACACATAATAACACAGCAGCATATACGCAAAAACTACCCACACAGACTCAAAAAGTTCATAAGTTCCGCCGGATACCCAATGCTTATGCTTTGAAAAAAGTGCTGACATCAGAACAAAAAGTCCGTATACCATCAGAAAATAAAAAGAATTTTCAAACTGCAGGGTCTCTTTCTTCACATAATGCCGATACAACAGAATTGCAGCCATCACCACTCCAATGATTACGATCGCAATCATCTTCCATGCAAAAAAGAAATCTGTCTGTGTATCTGAATTGGCCGGAAACCATTCAAACTGCGACAGATTTGAATTATAGGAATACATATGTACAAGCAATGGCACAAACCCCATCATCAAAATGACGGGAATCATCAGCTTATTCGTCTTTTTTAAATTTCGATATCCATTCTCACTCAAAGTTTTCTCTCCTTAGTAAACAATTTTTCTAGAATATAATACCCCTAAACCTTCGTTTTTTCAACACGTAAAATATATATAATAGGTAAAAACTCTTTTTTGTTACTTGTGTGATACTTAAAAATTTTACAAATAAATGTGTATGATTGACACGATAATATAAATTTTT
>ERZ773229.261-NODE-261-length-55672-cov-5.250247_pt1 | contig 55672 bp, 63 predicted proteins | sample MGYA00580992_ERZ773229 | MGnify/ENA primary metagenome ERZ773229 (study PRJEB29015, sample SAMEA2737795) | human gut metagenome | biome: human gut; feature: human-associated habitat; material: faeces | place: China | collected 2012 ... | reverse complement strand
TTCGACAATGTCAGTCCGTGCACTCCATGTTTTCAGGCATTCCTTACAGAGATAGTGCTGCTCAACTGATTTATCCAAGATCTCACTCAATTTTTACGGACAAAGCGTCTGTTTTCATCGATGTGTCCGTAAACGTCAGTCATTTTGACAAATGCAGTGCCTGATAAATTAGCGGCCAAGCTTTCAGTCAAATTTACCGCCAGACTCTTTTTGCTTATTTCCGTCACGGAAGGCAATCGTCCTGCATGAAAAAAACCGGATTAGATTTGCGATTGATTGCAAATCATCCGGTTTCTTGATTTGAGACAGAATTTTTTCTCAGGCTCTCTTATAATTTATATTCAGGCACTTTCTTCCTTGCGTTTTTCAAACCATGACATGATTGGCATGATAGCTCCGGCCCCGAATAAGACACCGACTGATAAGAAGTTCAGAAACAATTGGTGATTCCAGGCCTTTGTCCCAAAGGCCAGATCTTGTGGCAGAAAGGACATCACGGCACAGATGAAGGAGAACAACATGCACCAACTCCCCATAGCAATAGCGAGCTTTCGTCTTTTGATGAAGACAAAGACTGATGGGAATTTGTCCTGTTTGACTCGCACGGCGATGAAGGCTAAGAACAGCCAGCAGTTCTTGAAAGGAAAGACAATTCCGTTTAGGTTCAACAACCAATTGAAGACTGCGTTGATATCAGGCAAAGTCCCTGATAAAAGCAGCAAGAACAAGGTCAACCCGGTGGTCAAGACGTAGGAGTGAATAGGGCGATCATTCTTATTGCGTTTGCGCATCCATTTTGGCATGAAGCGTTCAGCAGTATCGGCCGCCAAAACCCAACTGGTGGAGTCTAAGAAAACGGCTAATTGTGCCATCATATAGATAGCTTGGACAATAGCGAAAATGTACATCAAAACATTGCCCATCCCCATGCGTTCACCTAAAAGCTGGAAGGCATAGTATGATCCGTTCATCTTCAAGTCGTGGGGGAGGTTGTTTGCATCAAAGAAGATGGACAAGGAGAAAGTTCCGAAGACCGTCAGAAAAGCGGTCATGAAGGCGATTAGGTACATGGCCTTGCGGAAGTCGCGGTTAGGTTCTTTCATCCGTTTCAGGTAAGGTGCAACCAATTCGGCTCCACAGACGGCAAACATCAAAAGCCCGGTGGTAGAGAAGTAAGATAACGAAAAGTCAGGGATAAATGCTTTAAGGTTGAAAGGTTGGGTGGCAATCTTGCCACCGTTTAATAGTGTCCAGCCTGTCATGACAACGAACAAGATGGTCATTCCGAACATGGCCCATCCACCGATTGTGGCCATGACTTCAAGGGATTTCTTGAGTAGATTTTCCAGTAAAATAAAAACTAAAATAATAACAAAGGTCCATACGCCAAACCAGAAGCTTGACATTCGGCTGGATAAACTGCCATCCCCTAAAATCAGCCAACTGTAGGACACGATGGTTGAGTTGGCTACGTCGACGATGTAAGGCAGGCAGGCAGCCCAATACATCCAGGCCGTCCAGTAACCGGCAGCATCCGAATTCAGACTATGTCGGGTCCAAGACGCCAGTCCCCCTTCCTGGTGGCCGTTAAAAACCGAACCCAGGTGGGCAACAGAAAGTTCATAGGGAATAACGAAGAAAAACACCATAAAAATCCAGGTGAAAACAACAGACAATCCCTGATTTTGCAAAGGGTATAAGATATCATCAAAACAGATGATGGTGACGAAGCCGACCATGGCAATGACAGGCCAGCTTATGTAGGATTTTTTCTCTCCTAGTTCTTGCATGATTTTTCTCTCTCTTTCTTAATCAAATGTAAAAATAACGCCAATGGTTTAAATCTTAACTATTTCTTAACCTTTTTGTCAAGGAAAAATACGATCAGATATAAGTTTGAATCCATTAACCCGGACCTTGTCTCCGTCAAATTCGATGCATTTATTACAATAACAAACGAGAGGGAGCATGATGGACAGAATTTGCTTGCAATTGATCTGGAGACTTTTTGTGTTTCAGTCGAATGTCTGGAAATAGCGCACAAAAATGCCCTCCTTACCAGTGGTCCGGTAAAGAAGGCACATCTTAAGATTCATGACGGCGTTTTTGTTCCTGGGGTTTCATTTTGAATCGGAACTGCATTCTACTTATGCGAAATCATTCTTCGTTTTCTTTGAGACTTTCCATGATGAGAGTTGCGGTTTCTTCAATCGACTTGTTGGCAACGTTGATGATCGGGCAGCCGAGCTTTTTGTAAAGCTCCATGGCAAAATCAAGCTCGGCCTGAATATTGTCCATATTGGAATAAGTGGTGTCGGGATTCAAGCCGTAGGAAATCATGCGCTCCCTTCTGATGTTGTTCAAAATCGATGGGTCATTGGTCAGACCGAAGATTTTCTTCGGGTCAACCTGATAGATCTGATCAGGAATGTGTGTCTTGGGCACCAACGGAAGGTTGGCAACCTTATAGCCGCGGTTTGCGAGGAACAAGGACAACGGGGTTTTGGAAGTTCTCGAAACGCCCAAAAGGACGATGTCTGCCTTCAGGAAACCTGACGGATCCTTGCCGTCATCATAAGTCACGGCAAACTCAATGGCTTCAATGCGCTTGAAATATGCGTGATCCGTGTTGTGGTTGATGCCGGCCTTATGGAGCGGTTCGTCTCCGGTGCGCTCCGCCAAAAGATTGATGATGCCGCTTAACGCATCGATGACTGCAAGATTGTTTTCTTTGCAGTAGTCATTTGCAAAAGACGAAAGCTTACTATCTGAAAAAGTGTGCACGATAATCGCATTTTCACGTACGGCTTTATGCAAAATACCCGTCAAAATCGAAATCGTTTTGATCAGCGGATAGCGATGAACTTTAAAATCTGCTTTCGGAAACTGAACGATGGCTGCTTGAGCGAGGTTGTTGCCCGTTTCGCCAAGAGAATCGGAAATAATATAAACATTGATTGCGTTGTCATTTGACATAGGGAGTCTCTCCTTTCAGTAAACGCTTTCTTTAATTTTATTATACTATATTTGCCGGAATTATTCATCAAAATAAATAAATTTTGCTAAATAAATTAAGAAGTTGTTAAAGTTATATTGACGCGATATTCTCATTTATGTATAATGAAAAGGAACTGTTGATGTTTGTGATATTACAAAATAGACAATAAGACGGTTACATTTAAGCTCGGAGGGAGGGAAACAATCATGTCAAAGACAGTCGTTCGTAAAAACGAATCTCTTGATGACGCTCTTCGTCGCTTCAAACGTTCCGTTTCAAAAACAGGTACTTTGCAAGAATATCGGAAACGTGAATTTTACGAGAAGCCAAGTGTAAAACGTAAGAAAAAGTCCGAAGCAGCAAGAAAGCGCAAAAATAAGCGTCGTTTCTAGTTTCTAGAGGAGGCAGGTTGTGATGAGTTTATTGGATTCATTGCAAAAAGATATGGTTGCAGCCATGAAAGCCAAGGACAAGAATCGTTTGAAGACTGTTCGAATGCTTAAGGCTGCGGTTCAAAATGAGCAGATCAGCGTTGGACACGATTTGACTCCTGACGAGGAAGTCGGCGTGTTATCTCGTGAATTGAAGCAACGTAAGGATTCTCTTGAAGAATCGAAAGCTGCTGGACGTGACGATTCAGTCCAGGAACTTGAAGGCGAAATTGCAGTTGTGCAAGGCTATATGCCTGCTCAATTGAGCGCGGATGATGTAAAGGCCGTTGTTGAAGAAACAATTAAAGCGGTTGGAGCAACGTCTAAAGCCGATTTCGGCAAGGTCATGGGTGCCGTGATGCCAAAGCTCAAAGGCAAGGCTGACGGCAAGCTGATTAACGCCACGGTTAAGGAATTGCTCGGTTAACGAGCGTCCTGAAGTCAGGGAAGAAATTCCCTGGCTTTTTTTGTCTGCGGTTTGCTAAAATGGCTTACTGTAAGTATAATACATATAGGTGAGAATCATAATTCAAAGAAGCAACGGTCGCGTTGGTGTCTGGAAGATTCAGCGGCTTCATTTCCAGGCTGACGCTGCCGCGGCAAAAGGGGTGCTCTTATTTGTCAGAAGGAACCGTAATTGAAGAAGAATTTACGCTCGCTGATCCGCAGATGGCAGTTTCGCTTTTCGGAATCAATGATGCTTATTTGAAACTGATTGAAGAAGGAAAAAACGTTATCGTCAGCTCGTTCGGAGATCATGTCAAGATCAAAGGCAGTCAAGATGACGTTTCGGAAACGAAGGAAATTTTCGCACAGCTGGCTGAACTTTTGAAAAAGGGCGTTACGATCAGCAATGCTGACGTTGTTTCGGCGATGACGATGGCCGAAAAAGGAACGCTGGAGTATTTTCAAGACCTTTATACGGATACTTTGATCAGAGATCGCAAAGGCCGAAGCATCCGCGTGAAAAATTACAGTCAACGTCAATACGTTCAAGCGGTCAAGCATAACGATCTCGTCTTCGGAATCGGTCCTGCTGGCACGGGAAAGACGTATTTGGCCGTCGTAATGGCGGTTGCTGCATTGAAACGGCATGAAGTCGAACGTCTGGTACTGACGCGACCCGCAGTCGAGGCCGGGGAATCGCTTGGCTTTTTGCCGGGGGATCTGAAAGAAAAGGTTGATCCTTATCTGCGTCCGATCTACGATGCGTTGAATTCGATTCTTGGTGCGGAACATACTGAACGATTGATTGAGCGCGGAGTCATCGAAATTGCTCCTTTGGCTTATATGCGCGGACGGACGCTTGAGAATGCCTTCGTGATTTTGGATGAAGCGCAAAATACGACAAGGGCACAGATGAAGATGTTTTTGACGCGTCTTGGTTTTGGTTCGAAAATGATCGTTAACGGCGACAAGACACAAATCGATTTGCCTGCCGGACATAAGCAAAGCGGACTTGTCGATGCGGAGCACGTGTTAAGCAATCTTGCGCATATCGGTTTCGTTCATTTTGATGCCGCTGACGTCGTGCGGCATCCGGTGGTTTCGGAGATTATCAGTGCCTACGAAAAGCATAATAAAACAGAAAATGAGGACTAGCATCAATGGATTTGGAAATTTATGACGACACGAAGAATGTTCCAGAAGAAAAAATCAAGCTGATTGAAGATATTTTGAATTTTGCGGGCAGCTATCTCAAGCTTCCTGAAAATACAGAGATGTCGGTTACTTTGATGGATAATGAACATATTCATGAAATCAATAAAAAATATCGCGGAGTCGACAAGCCGACGGATGTCATCAGCTTTGCGATCGAAGAAGACGATCCCGACGAAGTTCCGATTATTTTGCCGGAAGATGAAGAGTTCGACATCCCCAAAAATATTGGCGACATCATGGTTTCGATGGACAAGGTTAAAGAACAGGCCGAATATTTGGGACATTCGGAGGATCGTGAACTTGGTTTTCTGGTTGTCCACGGATTTTTGCATTTGAACGGATACGACCACATGAAAGAAGAAGACGAAAAGGAAATGTTTGGTCTTCAGCGAGAGATTCTTGACTCCTATGGGCTTACGAGGTAGCAAAAAACGTTCAAAGTTCGTTAGCCGTTGGAAAAACCGTCACTTTGGCAGCTCTTTCAAATATGCGGTAGAGGGATTGGTGACAGCTTATCGTGAGGAACGCAATCTGCGTTTCCATGTTGGCTCAGTGATTTTGGTCGTAATCACGGGGTGTTTGTTCCATGTTTCGGCAAACGAGTGGCTTTGGCTTTTATTGAGCATCTTTTTTGTTTTGGCAAGCGAGGTCTGGAATACGGCGATTGAAAATGCCGTTGATCTCGCCAGTGAATATAAAAAGCATCCCTTGGCAAAAAAGGCCAAGGATACCGCTGCGGGCGGGGTGCTTTTGGCAGCCGTGTTTTCAATGATTGTCGGTGCGATTGTTTTTGTGCCGAAAATTTGGCAGCTGCTGTTTTAGATTAATAAATGTGAGGAAGAAAATTTTTGAACAATAAATTTCATTCAGGCTTTATTGCCATATTGGGACGTCCCAATGTCGGAAAATCAACTTTTTTGAATCGGATCATCGGTCAAAAAATCGCCATCATGAGCGATAAAGCTCAAACTACGCGCAACAAGATTCAAGGGATTTATACGACTGATGATGCTCAGATCGTTTTCATCGATACACCGGGCATTCATAAACCGCAAAGCCGTCTGGGCGATTTTATGGTCGAATCGGCTCTTTCGACGTTAAATGAGGTCGATGCGGTGATTTTCATGGTAAATGCAGAGCAAAAACGCGGCCGCGGCGATGATTTCATCATTGAGCGTCTCAAAAACGTCAAAAAGCCGATTTATCTGGCAATCAACAAAATTGATCGGATACATCCTGATCACCTTTTGGAAGTGATGGACGATTACCGCGGAGCACTGGATTTTAAAGACGTTTTCCCGATTTCTGCGCTTCAGGGCAATAATTGTCAAGAGTTTATCGATACGCTGATCAAAGACCTGCCTGAAGGTCCGCAATACTACCCGACGGATCAGGTTACGGATCATCCGGAAAGATTTATTGCCGGCGAACTCATCCGCGAAAAAGTCTTGGAACTCACGAGAGAAGAAGTTCCGCACTCGGTTGCGGTCGTTGTCGATCGCATCAAGCGTCGCGACGAGGAAAAAATTTTGATTCAGGCCACGATCATCGTTGAACGCGCGAGTCAAAAAGGCATCATTATCGGAAAGGGCGGCAAGATGCTCAAGACGATCGGAGTCAAGGCAAGAAAAGACATCGAGCTAATGATGGGCGACAAGGTTTATCTGGAACTTTGGGTCAAGGTCATGCCAAATTGGAAGGATCGCCAGATAGACTTGAGATCGCTCGGATACAAACAGGACGATTATTAATTTTTTGCGGAGTTGAAACGATGTTTCGGCTCCGCTGTTTTTAAGGAGGAATTATCGTGGTTTTGCATCAGGGCGAAGAGTTTTCAGGCATCGTGGTTTCAAAAAGAGACTATAAGGAAAGAGATCTGCTTGTCAAAATTTTGACGAATCGCTATGGTTATAAGACCTTTTATATTCGCGGCGCTAAAAAACGCGGGTTCAGACTTGGCGCAATTATTTTGCCTTTTTCGCACGGACGCTATCTCGGAAGCATTAATGATGACGGCCTGTCATATCTTAGCACCGGAAAAGAAATTGACCAATATCAAAATATTTTTAACGATATCATGCTGAATGCCTATGCGTCATATGTTTTGGGATTGGGTGAAGCCGCAATTAAAGATGACTGCATTTTGGCATCTCAGTGGTACAGGAAGATAGAACGAGCGCTGCAACTGATCGACCAGGGGGTTAATCCGTTGATTATCGTAAGCATCATGGAAATTCAGATGCTGGAACTTTTTGGCGTTGCTCCTGAATGGCGCTTTTGTGCTGTTTGCGGAAATCAGCGCTCTTCTTTTGACTATTCCGAAAGTTATGGAGGAATTCTTTGCAAAAATCATTGGCACCTTGATCAAAATCGGCTGCATCTTGACGAAAAAACGATGTACTTCTTGCGCTATTTGTCTGATATTGATTTGGACGTTTTGGAAAGCGTCAATCTTAGCGAAAAAACGAGCATAAAAATCAAGCGGGCACTTGACGTGATCTATGACGATCAAGTCGGACTTTACGTTCCGGCCAAGAAATTTTTAAATGAGATGACTTCTTTTGACTTTGCTTTTGAAAAAGGACTTGACAAAACTGAATAATTAAATTATTCTAAGGTCAATCGAATAGAAAGACGTTGAGAAAAGAAGGTCGGCGACGTGTCATGCCAAGCGAGTCTGAGAAGGTGTGAGCAGATGATGACTGTTGTTTGATTGGCGCTTTTTGAGTCTTGACGAAATTAAGCTGCTAGGCAAAACTAGAAGTAGGGTGGAACCGCGATTTGCGAAAAGTCGTCCCTATGTGACCACAGGCGTCGCATAGGGACTTTTTTATGCGATTGAGCTGGTTGTTTTCGCAATAAATTTTTAGGAGGACTTTGCCTTATGGCTAAAAAATTAGCAATGCAAGATATTATTTTGACCTTGCAACAATTCTGGGCTAAGCAAGGCTGCATGCTCATGCAGGCTTACGACAATGAAAAAGGTGCCGGAACGATGAGCCCGTACACGTTTTTACGTGCAATCGGACCCGAACCGTGGAACGTTGCTTACGTTGAACCGTCACGTCGGCCGGCTGACGGACGTTATGGAGAAAATCCCAATCGTTTGTTCCAGCACCACCAGTTTCAGGTAATCATGAAACCGAATCCTTCAAACATCCAGGATCTTTACTTGGATTCGCTCAAGGCTTTGGGAATCGATTCAAAGGAACACGATATTCGGTTTGTTGAGGACAACTGGGAAAACCCTTCAATGGGATGTGCCGGAGTAGGTTGGGAAGTTTGGCTTGACGGAATGGAAATCACTCAGTTCACCTATTTCCAACAGGTCGGCGGTTTGGAAGTTCGCCCCGTTGCCGTTGAAGTAACGTATGGACTTGAAAGACTTTCGTCTTACATTCAAGAAGTCAACTCGGTCTTTGATCTTGAATGGTCAGACGGCGTCAAATACGGCGACATCTTTAAAGAACCGGAATATGAGCATTCAAAATATGCTTTTGAAGAAAGCAATCAGGAAATGCTTTTGAAAATGTTTGATACGTATGAAACGGAAGCCAAAAAGCAGATTGCAAACGGCTTGGTTCACCCGGCTTATGATTATATCCTGAAATGCAGTCACACGTTCAATCTGTTGGATGCTCGCGGTGCGGTTTCGGTTACGGAGCGTGCCGGCTACCTTGCTCGAATTCGCAACATGGCTAAATCAGTCGCAAAAGCATTTATTGAAGAACGAAAGAAACTTGGCTTCCCGCTCATCAAAGATGAAAAACTTCGTCAAGAATTGTTGAAGGAGGATAAATAATGTCACAAAATTATTTGCTTGAGATTGGTCTGGAAGAAATTCCGGCACATGTCGTCACGCCAAGCATCAATCAGCTGGTTGAACGCATGACCTCCTTTTTAAAGGAAAATCGTCTCAGTTTCGATAAAATAGAAGCATACTCAACGCCGCGTCGTCTGGCTCTCAAGGTTATCGGTCTTGCCGACAAGCAAGAAGACATCGAGGAATTGGCTAAAGGTCCTGCAAAAAAGATTGCCTATGACAAAGACGGCAACTGGTCGAAAGCCGCCCAAGGATTCGCACGCGGACAAGGCGTGAGCGTCGATGAACTGTTCTTCCAGGAATTAAAGGGCGTTGAGTACGTCTACGTTAAAAAATTCATTGCCGGCAAGTCCGCAAAAGAAGTATTGACGTCTGTCAAAGAAGTCGTAATGGAGATGAAATTCCCGACAATGATGCGTTGGGGTTCAAATGATTTCGAATACGTTCGTCCGATTCGCTGGATCGTCTCATTGCTTGACGACGAGATCGTTTCCTTTAAGGTTTTGGATCTTGAAACCGGTCGAAAATCACAAGGACACAGATTCTTGGGAAAAGAGGTCGAAGTAAAGAATGCGGATGCGTATCCTGAATGCTTAAAGCAGGAAATGGTTATTGCCGATGCCAGGGAACGCAAGGAAATCATCATGTCTCAAATCGACGAACTCGCCAAGAAGAATTCGTGGAACATTGTCGTTGATCCTGATCTTTTGGAAGAAGTCAACAATTTGGTCGAATATCCGACTGTTTTTGCAGGTTCTTTCGATGAAAAGTATCTTTCGGTTCCTGATGCCGTTTTGATTACCTCAATGAAGGACAACCAAAGATATTTCTACGTTGAAGACTCTGACGGCAAACTTTTGCCTCACTTCGTTTCCGTAAGAAACGGAAACGATGCTTATCTCGAAAACGTCGTTTCAGGCAATGAAAAAGTGTTGACGGCTCGTCTTGAAGATGCCAAGTTCTTCTATGAAGAAGATCAAAAGCAGACAATTTCAGACTATGTCGAACGACTGAAAAAAGTCATGTTCCATGATAAGATCGGAACGATTTATGAAAAAATGGAGCGTGTCGCTTTAATTGCGGCTTATCTTGGCAAGCATCTCGGACTCAGCCAAACGCAGCTTGCGGATTTAAAACGTGCTGCAATGATCTACAAATTCGATCTCGTAACCGGAATGGTCGGCGAATTTTCTGAGCTGCAGGGCGTAATGGGCGAAATCTACGCTTCCTTGTTCGGTGAGACGGATGCCGTTGCTTCAGCAATGCGTGAAGAGTACATGCCGACGAGTTCTGAAGGAGATTTGCCGGAGTCGACGATCGGAGCAGTTCTTTCGATTGCCGATAAAGCAGACAGCATTCAAGCATTCTTTTCCGCAGGGATGATCCCGAGCGGTTCAAACGATCCGTATGCTTTGAGACGTCAAGCCCTTGGCATCGTGAGAATCGCGCTTGACAAAGGATGGAACCTGTCCGTTCCTTTGCTGCATGAGGCAATCATGTCCGCATTCAAGGAACGCGGAGATCTTTATGCAAACATCGATCCTGAAAAGAATTACGCAGGCGTTAAAGATTTCATGTTTGATCGCGTTGCTCAAATCATTGGTTCAAACAATGACGTCGGCCGGGATGCTTTGGCCGCTGCGCTTGCAAACAAAGACAATGAATTCGTTTCGGTCCTTGAAGCTGCAGAAACGCTGACGAAACATGCCTCAGATGATGATTTCAAGGAAACGATCGAAGCTTTGACGCGCGTTTCTCGTTTGGCGAAAAAGGCTGATTTTGAAGTTGCCTCGGTCGACGAATCGTTGTTTGAAAACGATGCAGAAAAGAAGTTTCATGATGCATGCTCAAATGCTCAAAAAGGATATTGCTGCAAGTCATATGAGGACAAGTATCAAGCTTTGCATGGCTTGAAGGGCGCAATCAGCGAATATTTCGATGCAACGATGGTCATGGCTGATGATGAGAAAGTCAAGCACAATCGTTTGAGCCAGCTTGTTTTGCTTAGCAATCTGACAACTGCTTTCGGATCGCTCGAAGAGTTAAACGTCAAATAATCAAGCTAATAAGAGAGAATGGGGAAAATCCCGTTTCTTGCTTGAATTAATTAAATGCCGGACAAGGGCGGTCAGCTTAAGACTGTTTTTGTTCGGTATTTTTCAATTTTGATACATTTAAAACTGCTTTCTTTGATAAATGCAGTGCTGCTCAACTAATCTCGTCAAGATCTCAGTCAAATTTGCCGACGCGTTTTGTTTTGGATTATTTTCATTTTCTTTTGATTCAAACAACATTGATCAAAGTTCAGACAATTTTGTCAACAATCAGCAAATGTCTTTTGAACGAGAGGCTGGTCTGCGGTCTGATTGACAAATTTCAGAAAATGTTATACAATAGTCAATGATTATGCGAAACAGGTCGTACACTTAGGTGTGCGACCTTTCTACGCCTCGTGGTTAATGACGGGAGGGGATTTTTTGGCTGGCGGAATACCCGAAAAAACGATTGATATGGTCAGAAGCAATGCAGATATTCTGGATGTTGTCGGCAACTTCGTTCAAATGCGGCATGCTGGCAAAAACTGGGTGGGTCTTTGTCCTTTCCATGCTGAAAAGACGCCGTCGTTTTCAATCAATGAGCAAAAACAGTTTTTTTACTGTTTTTCGTGCGGACGCGGCGGAAATGTTTTTAAGTTTATCATGGAACTTGAAGACTTGAATTTCATAGAGGCTGTTTATCGGGTTGCTGAACTTGAAAATATCGAAATAGATCCTCGCTATTCTCCGGAAAATCAAGCCCGATTTCAAAAGGGATTTGAATCTTCAGAAATTGGGCAACTGAAAAATTTGTATAAAACTGCAGCTGATGTATATCATTATATGCTGACGACTGCTGAAATCGGCGAGCAAGCATTGGATTATTTGCATCAACGCGGTCTTACGGATGATTTGATTGAAGAATTCGGCTTGGGGTTTGCGCCCTCGCAGGATTTTTTAAAGACTTATTTTGAAACGCATGGTATTGGTGATTACCAGCTTTTCAGGAAATCAGGCCTGTTTACCGAACATGGAGACGGAAGTTTGGTTGATCGTTTTCATTCGAGGGTAATGTTTCCGATTAGAAATGCATCAGGCCAGACGATAGCTTTTTCCGGTCGGCTTCTGATCAAAGACGACAAGTCGCCAAAGTATTTAAACTCCCCAGAGACATTATTGTTCGAAAAGAGCAAAGTTTTATTCAACTTTGACAAAGCCAAAAGCGTAATCAGACGTGATGGCGAGGTCTATTTGTTCGAAGGGTTCATGGATGTTTTGGCTGCGTATCGTTCCGGAGTCAAGAACGGCATAGCTTCAATGGGAACCAGCCTGACTGATGATCAGATTTATCAAATAGAACAAATAACAAAGAAGGTTCTTGTCTGCTATGATGGTGATCAGCCGGGACAGGCGGCAACCAAAAGAGCCCTTGATCTTTTTGAAGATTCGTCAAAAATCGAGTGTGAAGTCGTTAATTTGCCTGAAAAACTGGACCCAGACGAATACGTCAGAAAACACGGCACGGAATCATTTAAAAAAATCGTTCATGACAATCGCGAAACCGTTCTTGAATTTTATATGCGCTACTTCAAGGAAGGAAAAAACCTTGGAACGGAAAGCGGACAGCTTGCATACATTACGGATGTTTTGGGAGAAACCGCAAAAGTCAGCGATTCTTTGCAGATACAATTGACTCTTGGGCGTTTGGCTAAGGAATTCGGAATTGACAAAATGAGTCTTGAAAGTCAGTTGCGAGTTTTAAAACAGCAGCTGGGCACTAAAAACGTGCGGGCAGAAAGCAGTTTAAAGAAAACAAGCGTTGATTCAAACGTTGTCAAGGAAAAGGAATTTTCCAAAATTGAAAAAGCAGAACGCCTGTTGCTTCATCGAATTCTGAATGATTATAGCGTTTATTCCAAGGTGAGCTCGATTGAGGATTTTCAATTCGTTCATGTTGATTATCAGGCACTGTATTTATTGATCGAAGGATATTACAGCGAGCATTCCGAATATGACGATGCCAAGTTTCTTGATTATGCTGAAGATTCAAAATTGCAAAACGTCTTGATTTCGATTGAGATGGAAGACTACGGAGACTATGATGAACAAGAGGTAGACGATTGCTTGAAAGTGCTGAAACATGATGCGCCGTTGGAAGAACAGATTACACGAATCAGCACTCAGTTGGATCAGGCCAAAAGGCAAAATGATGTCAATAAAATAACGGAATTAACCATTAAATATATTAAAATGATGCAGGAAAAGCAGGCTGATGCTTAGCTGAACTGCGTGTCAATTATTGCAGCTTCAATTATTAAAGGGAGGGCCTAACATTGGCAGAAGAGAAGAAAAACAACCAGTTGGATGACGTTGTGTACAAGAAGGCGTTGCGTGAAGTCGTCCAGGAATTCAAGCAGGCTGGCGAGGTGAGGTACAGCGAACTGACGAAGCGTGTTTCACCACTGGATTTGACGTCCGAACAAATTAATGATTTGATTGCAGACGTTGAGAAGAAAGGAATCTCCGTTGTCGATGAAAATGGCGATCCTACGGCAGAAAGCTTGAATCAGGCTAAGGAAGAGGAAAAAGAGCTTTCAAAAAGCGACGTTTCCGCACCTTCCGGGGTTAAAATCAACGATCCTGTCAGAATGTATCTGAAGGAGATCGGGCGCGTCAATCTTTTGACGGCTGAAGAAGAAAAGAAACTTGCCTTGAGAATTGAAGAAGGTGACGAAGAAGCAAAGCAGCGTCTTGCAGAAGCAAACCTTCGTCTCGTAGTTTCCATCGCCAAAAGATACGTTGGGCGCGGAATGTCTTTTCTTGATTTGATTCAAGAGGGAAATATGGGGTTGATGAAGGCGGTTGAAAAATTTGATTACCGTAAAGGATTCAAATTTTCAACATACGCCACATGGTGGATCAGGCAGGCGATTACGCGTGCCATTGCGGATCAGGCACGTACCATTCGGATTCCGGTTCACATGGTTGAAACAATCAATAAGTTGATCAGAATTCAGCGCCAAATGCTTCAGGACCTTGGTCGCGAACCGATTCCTGAGGAAATCGGCGCAGAAATGAATCTTCCGACTGAAAAGGTTCGTGAAATTTTGAAAATCGCCCAAGAACCGGTTTCGCTTGAAACGCCGATTGGTGAAGAAGATGATTCGCATCTTGGCGATTTCATTGAAGATCATGCAGCCACGAGTCCGGCAGACCATGCCGCATACGAGTTGCTTAAAGAGCAAATCGAAAGCGTGCTTGATACGTTGACCGATCGGGAAGAAAACGTTTTGCGTCTCCGTTTTGGGCTTGACGATGGCCGTACGCGCACGCTTGAAGAAGTCGGAAAGGTCTTTGGAGTCACGCGTGAACGAATTCGTCAAATTGAGGCAAAAGCACTGAGAAAACTTCGTCATCCTTCTCGTTCGAAGCAGCTTAAGGATTTTTTGGAATAAAACATCATTTTAATTATGTCTAGCCGGAAGAGGCTGGGCAAAAGTCTATTTTCTTTCTTGAATTAAACGAAAAGCCAAACGAAGACGGTCGATTTGCGACTGACTTTGTTCGGTTTTTTTAATTTCCAATAAAAAACTACTTTTTTCAAGCAGCAGTACTGCTCAACCAATCTATCCAAGATTTCACTCAAAGTTATGGACAAATCCTACATTTTACTCAATGTGTCCGTAACCGGCAGTGATTTTGCCAAATGCAGTGCCTGCTAAATCAGCGTGCCACGCTCTCAGTCAAATTTACCGCCAAATTATTTTTGTTTATTTCCATCATGGAAGGCAATTATCATGCATACGCAAAAAAACCGGATCAGATTTGCGATTGATTGCAAATCATCCGTTTTTCCGATTTGAGACATAGTTTTTTTCTCAGCGTCCGGATAGTCATACTGTGTTATAATGATTGCAGATAGCTCAGCAATTGCATTGTTGAGAACCAAGGTAGGCAAGTTGTTTGCATCTATGTAAATTGTGGTCTGAAATCCGTTAGGGTTCATAGCTCACAAGTCACTGACTTTAGTCGGTGGTGGTTGATAAAGGCGTTTTTGGCTTTTGAGTCATCAATGCCTTTTTTGCACTAGATGTATGTTGATTTTTTTTAGACGAATATCAGATCCGAACAGAAGCTGAAATACATAAGGCGGTTTCATTAGTACAAAAGTATTGATATGCATTTATATTTTTTTAGTAGAATAAAAAATAATTTAACCTAATTATTGATTTTGTCATAGAAAAGTATATAATATGAATGTATACAGATATGAATTAATAAGATGGGATGGTTGAGTTATGGCTACTAAATATCAAGAAGTTGCTGATACTGTTCGCAAAAGAATTGAAAACGGGACGTATAAGGTCGGAGAATTGATTCCTGACCAAACGACTTTGGCAGCAGAGTTCAAGGTAAATCGGCTGACCGTTAAGAAGGCGCTTGACGGTTTGGCCTCAGAAGGCTTGATTTACAAGCAATCAGGCCTTGGAACCTACGTTCGCGGGAAGATTCCGTTCGTTAATCACGAAAGAGACGTGACGGTCGATGATTTCAGAGGAGCATATCAAGAATTTGGTCCCGATCGCATCAAGTCCGATGTTTTGACATTTGACGTTCAGCTTCCGGATGAAAGAATTCAAAAAAATCTTAACATCAAACGCATCGACCCGGTTTATGAAGTCAAGCGCATCCGCATAATTGATGGCGAACCGACCGTTTTGGAACATACATACATGCCTGTAAAGCTTGTTCCCGAACTTTCAAAAGAAGTTTGCGAAAAGTCTATCTATACTTATATTCATGATGAACTTGGCCTCAAATTTGGAAATGCCTTCAGAAAATTTTCTGCATTGGGTGCTGATGATGAAGATGTCAAAGAGCTTAATGTAGAAAAAGGTTCTCCGATTCTTGAGGTTGAGCAGGTTGTTTGGTTGACGAACGGCAAATCGATTGAATATTCAACGAGTCACGTCCCTGGAAACAAGCGCAGCTATACCGTTATGAACATTAATAATTTTAATTAGGTCTAGCCGGAATAGGCTGGGAAAAAGTCTTTTTTCTCTCTTGAATTAAACGAAAAGCCAAACGAAGGCAGTCGATTTGCGGCTGACTTTGTCCGGCTTTTTTAATTCCAAATGAATAAAAACTACTTTTTCAAGCAGCAGTACTGCTCAACCAATCTTAGCCGAGATTTCACTCGAATCTACGGACAAAGAGCTGTTTTTGTCCATTTTGTCCGTAATCGCCATTTTTCGAGCAAGCCATTTACGGACAGAAGGCTCATCTTATACTATAACCATAACAGTGGACACCGTAATTTTGTCAAATGCAGAGCCTGATGAATCAGCGCGCCAAACTATTTTGGGTTATTTCCACCGTGGAAAGCAACCGTCCTGTATACGAAAAAAACCGGATTATATTTGCAAACCTAATCCGGTTTTTGCATATTACTGAATCGAATTCATTTCGTTAAAGGGTGGATGAGAACTGTATTTTCAATCGGCATCACAAAATAAAAAATAAATTAAATTTCGTGCAAATAAGATTTATTTACGCGTTTTCATGATAAAATTAGGTTCGATGAAGGTTATGGATGTATAATTTTTATTTATGATACGATAACCGGAACCTGTACTGTATAATAGATAATTTATTTCTTTTGGAGGGAATCATGAAGTTTGTTGCTTTTAACGTTCGGGAAGACGAACGCCGATATTTTGAAGAATGGTCAAAGGAAAATGGAATTGAAGTTTCTTTGAAGAAAGAAGAGATTACTCCGGACAACGTGTCTGAAACCGTTGGTTACGATGCGGTCATCGGATTGCAGACCGGTCTTTACCCTGATAATCTGTTTAAAGAATTATCAGATGCAAACATCAAGGTATTTTCCGTGCGAAACGTTGGCGTTGACAACATTAATCTCGATGACGCAAAGCAAAACGGCGTTGCCGTGACAAATGTTCCGGCATATTCGCCAAGCGCCATTGCCGAATTTTCCGTTACGCAGCTTTTGCAGCTTTTGCGCAACCAGAATCTGTTCCGCAAAAGAATGGCCAAACAAGATTATCGTTGGGCACCGTTCGTCGGAAAAGAACTTGGCAAAATGACAGTTGGCGTAATGGGAACGGGCCGAATCGGTCGTGCGGCAATTCAAATTTACAAGGGATTCGGTGCCAAGGTCATTGCTTATGATCCGTTCCATAATCCGGAACTTGAAAAAGAAGGCATTTACGTCGAAAAAGAAGATTTGTTGAAAAAAGCCGACGTGATCACGCTGCATATGCCGGCAACGGATGATGATTATCATTTCATAAACGAAAAGACGATTTCGATGATGAAGGACGGTGCCTACATCGTAAATACGGCACGAGGTGCATTGATTGATACGTCAGCGCTTGTCGAAGCGCTCAAATCCGGCAAGCTTGCCGGTGCGGCCCTTGATACGTATGAAAATGAAGCAAGCATTTTCAATCATGATCTTGAAGGCCAAGAAATTGAAGACGAAACTTTTAAGGAATTGATCAAGCTCGACAACGTTGTTGTTTCACCGCATATTGCATTCTATACGAACGTTGCCGTTGAAAACATGGTCAAGATTTCGCTTGATTCAGCTAAAGAAGTCATTGAAACGGGGACTTCAAGTACTTTAGTCAAATAATTTTCGTGGTTGGGAACATGCCTCGAAATGAAAAATCGGATGATTTGCAGCTGATTGCAAATCTAATCCGGTTTTTGTATATGCGGGAAAACGTTTTCTATGATGGCGATGAAGGTGAGACTGTCCGTTGAATTTCTTTGTCGGACAATATTTTTTGTTGCATTTGACGCAATTATAAAGTATAATGTAGCAAGTGCTGTGAAACAGCACAATTCACACTCCATGCGATGGCAAAAAGGGTGCTCATTAGAGTCTTAAGCCGTTGAACATGGGGGAGGATAATTAAAACTATTTTTGGAGGTTAATTGTTATGGCTGTTATTTCCATGAAACAATTACTTGAAGCAGGTGTCCACTTCGGTCACCAAACACGTCGCTGGAATCCTAAGATGAAGCAATTCATCTTTACGGAACGCAATGGCATCTACATCATCGACTTGCAAAAGACGGTTAAGTTGATTGATGAAGCATACGATTTTGTAAAAGATGCTGCATCTAACGATGGCGTTGTTCTTTTTGTCGGCACAAAGAAGCAGGCACAAGACGCCGTTGAAGAAGAAGCAAAGCGTTGTGGTCAATACTACGTAAACCATCGCTGGTTGGGCGGTACTTTAACAAACTGGAATACGATTCAAACACGTATCAAGCGTTTGAAGGAAATCAAGGCAATGGAAGAAGACGGCACGTTTGAACGTCTTCCAAAGAAGGAAGTTGCTTTGCTCGTTAAGCAACGCGATCGCCTTCAAAAGTTCTTGGGCGGTATTGAAGATATGCCACGTATCCCTGACATTCTCTTCATCGTTGACCCTCGCAAGGAACGTATTGCCGTTAAAGAAGCACAAAAGCTTAATATTCCTATCGTTGCTATGGTTGATACGAACGCAGATCCAGATGAAATCGACGTTAAGATTCCTTCTAACGACGATGCAATCCGTGCGGTTCGCTTGATCACGGCTAAGATGGCAGATGCCGTTATCGAAGGCCGTCAAGGCGAAGACGAAGCTCCTGTTGAAGAAGCTTTCAAAGCTGAAGACGAAAGCGTTGATTCAATCGAAGACATCGTTGAAGCAGTCGAAGGCGACAACGACAACACAGATGCTGAATAGTTAATATCTTAGGCTGTCTCGGATCTGGGCATTTAGGCCTCAAGTTCGAGGCGGCTTTTTTGATAAAAATCATTTTTTAAGGAGGCCATTTCAACTATGGCAAAAATTACTGCTGCACAAGTAAAAGAATTGCGCGACAAGACAGGCGTCGGCATGATGGACGCTAAGAAGGCTTTGGTTGCCGTTGAAGGCGACATGGACAAGGCTATCGATTTCTTGCGTGAAAAAGGTATCGCAAAGGCTGCTAAGAAGAGCGACCGCGTTGCTGCTGAAGGTTTGGCTGACGTTGAAGTTGTCGGCAACACGGCTGCAATCGTTGAAATCAATGCTGAAACGGACTTTGTCGCACAAAACCAACAATTCAAGGATCTTGTAAAGAACATTGCAACTGCAATTGCCAAAAACAAGCCGGCTGATTTGGAAGCTGCACTTGCAATCAAGTCCGAAAACGGAACGATCAATGATGAAATCATTGAAGCAACGCAGGTTATCGGTGAAAAGATCACCCTTCGTCGTTTCCAAGTCGTTGAAAAATCCGATAGCGAAAACTTTGGCGTTTACCTTCACATGGGTGGTCGCATCGCTGTTTTGACAGTTGTTGACGGTGCAGACGAAACGGTTGCCAAGGACGTTGCAATGCACATTGCCGCAAGCAACCCTAAGTATGTCAACCGTGATCAGGTTCCTGCTGAAGAAGTTGAACATGAAAAGGCTGTCCTTACTGAAGAAGCCAAAAACGAAGGCAAGCCTGAAAAGATTATTGAAAAGATGGTTGAAGGTCGCTTAGGCAAGTTCTTTGCTGAAATCGTCTTGGATGAACAAGATTTCGTCAAGGATCCGGATCAAACGGTTGCCAAGTACGTTGCTTCAAAAAATGGCGCAAACAAGTCATTCACTCGCTACGAAGTCGGCGAAGGCATCGAAAAGAAAGCTGACAACTTTGTTGAAGAAGTTATGAGCCAAGTTAAATAATTTTTTAAGAGGTCAGGGGTCCTGGCCTCTTTTTTGAATGCTATTCGTATTGTTAAGTGTTTTAGATGCTTATTTAAGTTTTTTGTCAAATGTGCTTTTTTCAAACGTGTCCGATGCGTAAAAATTATAAGCGTTTACGCAAGCTTTACATTAGTTTTTACATATGGAAAATTAAATCATTCTTTGAATTGACGGTAATTCAAAATATTTTGATTTGAAAAAATGATATGGAAAAAACATATATCAACTTTTTATGAAATTCGCTTAAATAACAAGACAAAAACTTAAAAAAGTGATAACATTGTTTTTGGAGAATGTAGTGCTACAGAATTTTTACTTGAGGTGAAGAAATGAAACGCATTGGTATTTTGACAAGTGGCGGCGACTCATCCGGTATGAACGCTGCCGTGCGTGCAATTGCCCGTTCTGCGATGAACGCAGGACTTGAAGCATATGGTATCAATTATGGTTATAAAGGCCTTGTTGAAGGGAACATCTTTAAGATGGAGTCTCATCAGCTTGACGGCATTATCAACCGTGGTGGTACGATCCTTTATTCTGCACGTTTCCCAGAATTTGCAGAACAGGAAACGCAATTGAAAGGTATCGAACAACTTAAGAAGTTCGGTATCGATGCATTGGTTGTTATTGGCGGTGATGGCTCTTATCATGGTGCTTTGAAACTGACGAAACTCGGTTTCAACTCAATCGGCGTCCCAGGTACGATTGATAATGATATTCCAGGAACTGATTTCACGATTGGTTTTGATACTGCCGTTAACGTAGCCACGGAAGCACTTGATCGTATCAACGACACGGCAACGTCTCATCAACGCGTGTTTGTTGTCGAAGTTATGGGTCGTGGCGCCGGTGACATTGCTCTTTGGTCCGGAATCGCAGCCGGTGCAGATGCAATCGTCATCCCAGAACGTGACTATGATATTAAGGCTATCGCTGACAAATTGACGGCTAACCGCGAACATGGCAAGGATCATGGCTTGGTTGTCGTTGCTGAAGGCGTAATGTCAGCACAAGACTTCAAAGAAAAGCTTGATCAATGTGGTGAGTTTGACAGTCGTGCTATCACATTGGGACACGTACAACGCGGCGGTGTTCCTACGCCAAAAGATCGCGTATTGGCCAGCCGTTTCGGTGACTATGCCGTACGTTTGCTTCTTGAAGGCAAGGGCGGTCTTGCTATCGGTATTCATGACAACCAGCTTGTTGCTACTGATATTATCGACACACTTGAAAACCACAAGCATCAGACAGACGTGTCATTGGCAGATCTCAATGATCGCTTGAGCTTCTAATTCACGTTAGATTTAATAAAGAAGACTTAAAGTCATTTTTAATTTTTCAAAGGAGAGAATTTACTCATGAAAAAGACCAAGATCGTAAGTACACTTGGACCAGCTAGTTCAGATTTGGACACAATTTGCAAGTTGATTGAAGCAGGTGCTAACGTATTCCGTTTCAACTTCTCACATGGTGACCATGAAGAACATTTGGGTCGTATCAATCTTGTACATCAAGCTGAAAAGATCACAGGCAAGATGGTTGGTATCATGCTTGATACTAAAGGTGCCGAAATTCGTACGACTGTACAAAAAGAAGGCAAGATCAAGTTTGAAATCGGTGATGAAGTACGTATTTCCATGGATGATTCCATCGAAGGCACGCATGAAAAGATTGCCGTAACATACCCAGGCTTGTATGATGACGTTCATGAAGGCGGCCATGTTCTTTTTGATGACGGCTTGATTGACATGCAAGTTGAAAAGAAAGACGAAGCAAACCATGAATTGGTATGTAAAGTTTTGAACGAAGGTGTTCTTGGTTCACGCAAGGGTGTTAACGCTCCTGGCGTTTCCATCAACCTTCCTGGTATTACGGAAAAAGATGCTGATGATATTCGTTTTGGCTTGGACAACGAAATCAACTTCATCGCTGCATCATTCGTACGTAAGCCGCAAGACGTTCTCGACATTCGTGAACTTTTGGAAGAAAAGCACATGGAACATGTTCAAATCTTCCCTAAGATCGAATCACAAGAAGGTATCGACAACATCGACGATATCCTCAAGGTTTCTGATGGTTTGATGATTGCTCGTGGCGACATGGGTGTTGAAATTCCTGCAGAAAACGTTCCTTTGGTACAAAAAGCTTTGATTAAGAAGTGCAATGCTTTGGGCATGCCTGTCATCACGGCTACGCAAATGCTTGATTCAATGCAAGAAAACCCACGTCCTACGCGTGCTGAAGCTTCTGACGTTGCTAATGCCGTATTCGACGGCACGGATGCAACGATGCTTTCCGGCGAATCCGCAAACGGTGACTACCCTGTTGAAGCTGTTGCAACGATGGCTCGTATCGACGTTAAGGCTGAAAACGCATTGCGTCAACACAAGACATTTGCTTTGAACGACTTTGACAAGACGGACGTTACGGAAGCAATCGGTCGTGCCGTTGCTGAAGCAGCCGACAACTTGAACATCAAGACAATCGTTGCTGCAACGAAGTCTGGTCATACGGCACGAATGATTTCCAAGTACCGTCCTGATGCAGACATCTTGGCAGTTACGTTCGATGAACGCACACGTCGCGGCTTGTCCATCAACTGGGGCGTTTACCCTGTTGTTGCTGAAACACCATCTTCAACAGATGAAATGTTCAGCTTGGCAACGGAAGAAGCCAAGAAGTGCGGCTTTGCCAAGGAAGGCGATTTGATTCTTATCACAGCCGGTGTTCCTGTTGGCGAAAAGGGTACGACAAACGTTATGAAGATCCAATTGATCGGCTCCAAGTTGGTTGAAGGTCAAGGTGTCGGCGACGAAACGGTTATCGGCAAGACAGTTGTTGCTTCATCAGCTGACGAAGCAAACAAGAAGGCTATTGAAGGCGGCATCCTTGTTACATCTACAACAGACAAGGATTACTTGCCAGCTATTGAAAAGTCTTCAGCTTTGATCGTTGAAAATGGCGGTTTGACATCACATGCTGCCGTTGTCGGCATCTCAATGGGTATTCCTGTCATCGTTGGTGCCAAGAATGCTACATCGCTCATCTCTGATGGTGAAGTCGTAACTGTTGACAGCCGTCGCGGTATTGTTTACCATGGTGCATCAAACGCACTTTAATCGACAGTTTAAAGTTCGAAAAAATTAATTTGATCAAATTGAGACCAAGGGTGAAAGCCCTTGGTCTTTTTGTTTTCAATGACTGGACCGGGTTTAGAAAGTAATTTCGCATTGCCTTTTTTGAAATTATGTTTTTTATATTCGTACTTTAAACGAACGTGTTTTTGAGATAAAATAATTATTATTAACGCAAAAGGCGGATGTCACAGGCTAAATTAAGATTGGGGCGAAAAAAATGGTTGTTATTAAAGATCGCACAAAAATAGCAGATTTGGGGAATGATTTTTTTAAAGACATCGATCGTAACGGCTCTGAATTTGACGAGTTCTATGGAACGATGTTTAATGCAAATATTGACGTGATTGAAAAATATCTGTTTCCGCGCTTTCAAAAAATATGTCTGGTGATCGGAATGGGCGACGGAAATGCTAAAAGCGGAGTTGCTGACTACATTGAAGGCATGACCAATGAGCGTTTTAAAATTCTTGAAAAATGCAGTGAGGAAATGAAAAACCGACTTCAAGACGGCAGCTTGACAATCAGATTCACGCACAAGCGGCTGGTTCATACCAAACTGTATATTTTAGACTCAAAAGACAGCAATAAATATCGTGCATATTCAGGTTCGATGAATCTCAGCGAAAAGGCGCTTCATGATAATTTTGAAATGCTTTTGTGCGATTACGGCTTGAAAGAGGACAAACTATATCAAGAAATTTATCAATCAATTTTTGATCAAATCTATGATGGCTCAGCCGATTTTGCCGACCGAAAGATTATTAACGGTTTTTTTGGCAAAACGACGGTTGAGGAAAAGAAAATCTATCTGCTTGACGAGACCGTGTCGACCTTGACTGACGCTGACAATACAATCGGAATCAGTGCTAAAGAAATTTTGTCCGAAAAAAGGGAACTCAACGGTGAAATTCGCGATTTTGACGTGATTCAAAAAGAAAAGCGTGATTCAATCGAAGTTTTGAACCTGATATACGATTCAAAGGGGTTTCCTAAAGAGAAAGTTTCCGTTATGGACGATGAACCGCTCAGAAAGAAACTCCTGAATGTCGTGTATCATGATGAAGATCCAAACGAGCGTTTTGTATTTGAAAATGTTAAAGCTTCCGACTATTATCCCAAACCGTTGTTTCTTTATGATGATGACGAAAAGGCTATTTTTGAAACGCCAATGTATGGTTCAAGTGTGCAGCACAAGATTGTTCCTTCATGCGAAATCAGCAAGCAAGACGTCAAAGATATTTGCGACATTGTTTTCTTTTATCGAGACAATAAGCAGGACGATGAATCGCAAGCCGTATTTTCATTTTTGATGTATGTTTTAGAATCGGCCAATATTTGGAAAATCAGAAAGGTAATTTCGGAGCACGGCGGAATCGTCGAGAACGTTCCGGTTGTTGCTGCCTTGATTGGCCAAGGAGAGACGGGCAAAACGACGCTTTTGAAGATTGTTTCGTGTTTGACGATCGGAAGCAAAGAACATATTGTCAATGCGCAAGATGATATGTTTAAACTTAAGGCGGGAGTCAAAGAGAAACTGGCAAATAATCAGAAACTGACCGAAGCCGAGAAGAAGAATCCTTTTTCGGAAACGCCGCTTGTCATGAACAAGAATACTTGGGAATTCATTCAAAGATACATGCTGACAAAAAGTTCCATTACTCCGATTTGCATCGATGATCCGAATATTGGCCTGATTCAGTCGAAATCGGCCGAAAATCCGCTCAAGTATCTTTCCAATACTTACAAAGGCGCACCGCATCCCGTGGTGCTGATTGCGATGAACGATCGAAATCATAATTTTTCGATTCCGCATCAAATTGGACGAAGGGCATATGCATTCGGGCAAGAGAACCAATTCAGGCAGATTTCAAAAAGCGAAGCGAATCAATTGACACATTTTGAAAATGATCTGAGCAATCAGGTGTTTCTTTATCTCACGTATTGGATAGATGCTTGGCTTGACAACGTTTCTGATGAAGACTACGAAAATCTTTCAAAAGATTTTTTGTATCCAGTCAAGCAGGCGTTTAAGGGACTTTTGTCGGAACACGCTCTGTATGACGGGATGAAACGCTATTTTGAATCGGATAACTACGATATCAAAAACGACAACGGCCGCAGAAACTGGCTTGCGCTTTTAAGCGACAAGAACGTTTTGGAGAAGATTTCATTTAACAAGGGCGATGAAACGGCATTCATTCCGAAAGACTGTTTCCCGGGAAGAGACGGGGTAAGCCGTTATTTCGACTATCTGCCGGCGAAACTTGAAATTTGTCCGACTCAAGTCGACGCCGGTTTGTCAATCGTGATCGACAATATGGACAGTTGGCTCGGGAACAGCGTTTTGCGTGAAAAATACAGGGCAGATACAGGCTTGGCGCATGATGAACATGAAATCAAAATTGCTAAGATTCAAGCAATCGAACAAGGAAAAGCAATGGCGGAAACTCAGTTCAAATTGCAGCAGGAGGTCAAAAAACAAGAAGAAGAAAAAAGAATGCGAAAAAAACTCGGATACAAATTGAAAAATCTTTTCAGGCATGATGATTGAGACAGTGGATTTAATTTTAAAATGATATTTACAGAATTCGTCTTATGTGATAAACTAATCGTTGGCTTATGTGCCAAAGATTAACGATATTCCGCTGCAACTGGACATGAATGTCGACGAAAAGGAGAAAAACCAATGTCAGTAAATCCATTGATTAAAAAAATTACGGAATCACAATTGCGTAATGATATTCCAGAATTTCGCGCCGGTGATACGGTACGTGTTCACGCACGCATCGTCGAAGGCAAGCGCGAACGTATCCAAATCTTCGAAGGCGTTGTTATCAAGCGTCGTGGCGAAGGCATCTCTGAAACATACACCGTTCGCAAGATAAGTAACGGCGTAGGCGTTGAACGTACTTTCCCGCTTCATACGCCACGTGTTGACAAGATTGAAGTCGTACGTTTGGGCCGTGTTCGTCGTGCAAAGCTTTACTACTTGCGTGCACTTCGCGGCAAGGCTGCTCGTATTCCAGAACGTCGCAAGTAATTATGCAAAAAGGGTTGCGGATTTTTTCGCAACTCTTTTTATTTTTGCTTGACTAAGCAAGAAAAACTTGTTATTATATTAACGTTGTATTTGTGCATGTCACAGCTGCAACCGCACGTTTTAAGTCAAAGTATTCGTTTTACGAATCACTACATTACGGCGAGTCTAAGAATCATATAAGGAGGTGCACATACATGTACGCAATTATTCAAACAGGCGGTAAGCAACTCAAGGTAGAAGCTGGTCAAGCAATCTACGTTGAAAAGCTTGCAAACGAAGCCGGCGAAAAAGTTGTTTTTGACAAAGTTGTTTTGGTAGGCGGCGAAAAGACCGTTATCGGAACGCCATTTGTTGAAGGTGCCACGGTTGAAGGTACTGTTGAAAAGCAAGGCCGCGAAAAGAAGGTCGTAACTTTCAAGTACAAGCCAAAGAAGCATCAACACACAAAGCAAGGTCATCGTCAACCATACACGAAGGTTGTTATCGATGCGATCAACGCATAATTTCAGGAGCATTTCAAAATGATTAATGCATGCTTGTTTCGTAAAGATTCGCGGCTCAGCGGTTTTGAGCTGAGCGGTCATGCTGATTCAGGAGAATATGGTCAGGATATTGTGTGTGCGGCAGTTTCGGTATTGTCGATCAATACGATCAATAGTCTGGAGAAACTTGCCGGGGTTGTTTTGAAAAAAGAATTGGATGATTTGAACGGCGGTTTCATGAAAGTTTCTGTTGATGATTCTGATTTGGACGACCCAAAAGTTCAATTATTGCTTGAAAGCCTTGAATTAGGCTTGCGCGATATTGAAATTTCATATCATGAATATATACATGTGAAATAGTTTTGCACAGAGGAGGTGCACTCGATATGTTTATGAACTTGCAATTCTTCGCCCACAAAAAGGGGGGCGGTTCCACATCAAACGGTCGTGATTCACGTTCTAAGCGTTTAGGCGCAAAGCGTGCCGACGGCCAAACGGTTAACGGTGGAGAAATTCTTTACCGTCAACGCGGAACTCACATCTACCCAGGCGTAAACGTTGGTATGGGCGGTGACAATACTTTGTTTGCCAAGACAGCCGGCGTTGTTAAATTTGAACGCAAAGGTCGCGACAAGAAACAGGTATCTGTTTACCCTGTTGCTGACTAATTAAATGTTTAAGGTTTCCAAATTCTTTTGAAAGAATTTTGGGAACCTTTTTCTTTTGGATAAATTCAGAGTAATTTTTTGCCTGTTAAAATAAACGATGTAAATAATCACATAAAATTACAAAAAACACATTGACAATTAATTCATTTGTAATTATAATGGCATTATTCAAATCGATACAGGAAATTAATTATGAAAGGAGCGATTGAAATGGGATTTATCAAATTTAAAAAATCAAATATGTTTCAAGGCGCTTCTTCTCGTGCCCTCCTACTATTCGCAAGGATTCGTTGACGTAAGAGATTGACATCTTATGTTGGTGAGTCCTTGTTTGAGTACGCTTGGAATGAGGGCTCCCGGGGTTTAAAAAGCCTTCGTTCCAGCTTGTCGGAACGAGGGCTTTTTTTATTCCCGCCGATTCGAAAATTAATTAATCAGAGTACAACTTATGAAGGGGTTTGGTTCCATATGAAAATTAAGAAAATGACAGGCTTTGCAGCAGCAATTATGATGTGTTCGGCTTTTATGGCAGGATGTACTTCGAAAACGTCGGCCGCAACCAAAGGCAATCAGGCAGGCGATACGATCAAAATAGGCGTTAACATGGAACTTTCAGGTGCAGCCGGCGGATACGGGCAACAGGAAAAAAACGGCATTCAGCTTGCTGTTGATGAAATCAACGCTAAGGGGGGAGTCAACGTCAACGGAAAAAAGAAGAAGATCAAGGCGATTTATCGTGACAACAAGAGTTCGACATCGACCAGTTCCTCGGTTGCAACGCAATTGACAACGCAGGACAAGGTTGTCGCAACGATCGGTCCTGCAACTACAAATGACGGAACGGCAACGATTCCGACCGCAAATAAGACGTGCGTACCGTTTTTGTCGGCATCGGCCACTGCTCCTGACTTTACGCTTGATAAGAACGGCAAAGTTCATCCGTATGTCTTTCGAGCATATTTCAAAGGTGATTATCAAGGAAGTTCTGCAGCAAAATTTGCATATGAAACGCTTAAAGCCAAACGTGCAGCAATTTTAGCCGATAATTCAAGCGACTACGGCATCGGGATTGCCAAAGCCTTTAAGCAATACTTCAAAGGGACAGTTGTTGATACTCAGTACTTCCAAGCCGGAGACAAAAACTTCAATTCGGTTTTAACTTCAATCAAGAGCAAGAAGTTTGACGTTTTATACGTTCCGGCATACTACACGGAATGCGGAGCAATCATCAAGCAGGCGCGTGAAGCAGGAATCAAGCAGCCGATTATGGGCGCTGACGGAATGTCTGATGACAAGATGGTCAAAATCTCCGGTGCAGAGAATGCAACGGACATTTATTACACGACGGCATTCACGGTACTTACTGCAAACTCTAATCCGAAAGTCGCATCTTACAACAAAGCTTACAAGGACAAGTACGGTGAAGATTCGCCAACGTTTGCAGCATTGTCATACGATTCCGTTTATATGATCAAACAGGCAATCGAAACTGAAAAATCTGCTGATTCCGTCAAGATTCAGCAAGGATTGGCGAAAATCAAGAACTTTAAGGGCGTGACGGGCGATACGACGATGGATGCAAAGCACAATCCGAAAAAAGCAATCACAATCGTTAAGCTTGAAAATGGCAAGCCGTCCAAAGGATATGTGGTTAAATGATTAGTAAACGGTGAGATAAAAAAGACAAAAAAGCTTCAAATCAGAATACGGACAGTCAGAGCGGCAGTTTAATCGGTTCTGACTGTTTTTTTAGATTTGATCATGCTAAAAGTCAAAGCAAAAGCACTGTATTTTATCGGCAAATACTCTTGAATCGAACTCTCAGATTTATATAATTACCATAAGGAGAAAAAACATGGGAAAAACAAGTAAATCGCAAATCAAAGCCGTCAGAGCTTATGAAAAAAGAAATCCGGCTTTGACGTACTATCAAACACGTCGAAACAATGCCAGAGCATTTGTATCAAGCAGTGCAGAGCGTTTTGAAGAAGCCAAGCAACAATCGGTACCGTGAAGATTTGGAAAGCTTACGGGACATGATTGACGAAAAACTGAATGAAATGTAAAAAAGGCTCTCGGTTTAAAACCGGGGGCTTTTTTATGCACCAAAATTTAGGAGGCACTTTCAGTTACAACTCACGACAGCCGTCCGTTTTTGTGTTATCCTAAAAAAAGAACAAATAAAATTATTTGCAGCTCTATTATGACACATTGTTGTCCGTTTGTTGTCTTCAAACACTAAAAACATTGATTAATAGGGCATCAAATAATTCATAATAATGATGAAAAAATTTGGATGGTGATTTTGCATGATGTTTGTAACTGATGAAATGTCCCTTAAGCGTGTTGGCAAATTGAGGCGCAAGATGAATGAAATGAGCGTTGATGCGTATCTTGTGACCAATCCCTCAAACAGATACTATTTGAGCGGATTTACCGGAGACGACGGTGTTTTGCTTGTGACTGAAAACCATCGCTATTTGATTACCGATTCTCGCTTCGAAGAGCAAATTTCTCATGATCAGCCTTCTTGGGAGGCAGTCATTACAAGAGATTACCTGAAAACTGCATGTGATCTTTGCGTCAAAAACCATGTGGCGGCAATGGCTTTTGAAAATACGATTTCATATGCGGAATACGATTTTATCGATGAATCATGCGAATGCGACATCGTTCCGTTGTCAGGCGTAATCGAAGATATCCGTTCGGTCAAATCTCCTGAAGAAATTGATGCGATCAAACGTGCCTGCAAGATGTCTGGAAAAGGCTATCAATACGTTTTGGAAACAATCAGGCCTCAGATGACCGAATTGGAGGTTTCAAACGAACTTGACTACTATATGAAGAAAAACGGTTCTGAAGAACGTTCTTTTGAAACAATCGTTGCTTCAGGGGAGCGCACGACCTGGCCTCACGGGACGGCAACAACTAAGAAAATCGAAGCAGGCGATTTGGTTACGCTTGATTTTGGGTACTATGCAGATGGTTATACGTCCGACGTGACAAGAACATTTTCAATAGGCAAGCAAAGCGATGAAGCCAAAAAAATTTATCAGATCGTTCTTGAAGCTCAGCAAAAGACGATCGAAGCAGTTAAAGAAGGGGTCAATGGTCAGGAACTTGATCGAATCGGCCGCGGATATATCGAAGATGCCGGTTACGGAAAGTATTTCAATCACGGCATGGGGCACGGCATCGGTCTTGATATCCACGAGCTTCCGAATGTCGGACGCACGTACGAAGAATACATGAAAGCAGGACAAATCATCACGATTGAGCCTGGAATCTATGTTCCTGGAGTCGGGGGCGTCAGAATTGAAGATGATGTTCTGGTCACGAAGAACGGTTACGAAATATTGACTGATTTTTCACGCGACTATACAGAAGTCTGAGATGTTTATTGCCAATCCCCTTGCATAATAGCGTGTTCTTTTGGTATTATAGAGTGTACGTTATATTTGGACGAGTATGCAAAGAATTTCTTCTTGTCCATAAATCAGAGGAGGATCATCAGATGATTTCTGTTAATGAATTTAAAAATGGTTTGACCATCACGGTTGATGGTGAATTATGGCGTGTTGTCGAATTTCAGCATGTTAAGCCAGGGAAGGGTTCAGCATTTGTTCGTTCAAAGCTTAAGAACCTTCGTACGGGTGCCGTTCAAGAAAAAACGTTCCGTGCCGGCGAAAAAGTTGAACAAGCACAAATCGATCGTCGCAAGATGCAGTACTTGTATGCAGACGGCAACAACTACGTCTTCATGGATACTGAAACATACGAACAACTTGAACTTCCAGGCGAAGAATTGACGGAAGAATTGAAATACTTGAAGGAAAACATGGTTGTCAGCGTTATTATGTACGGTGCCGAAACGCTCGGAATCGAACTTCCGAACACGGTTGACCTGACTGTTCAAGCTACTGAACCTGGCATCAAAGGTGATACTGCTTCCGGTGGTTCAAAGCCTGCAACGATGGAAACCGGCTTGGTTGTTCAAGTGCCGTTCTTTGTTAACGAAGGCGACGTGTTGACGATCAACACGGTTGATGGTTCATATATTTCACGTGCCAACTAAATCGGTCGACACAACGACACTCAAGGGGGTCTTTTAAATGGCTGAAGATAACAACATTGTCTTGGCAACAAAGGAACAAGGCCTGGGCGAGGTTCGCATTGCTCCTGAAGTAATCGAAGTAATTATCGGAATTGCCGCAAGCCAGGTTGAAGGCGTATGCTCAATGCGCGGTTCTTTGGCTAACAGTCTGACTGAACTCATCGGACGTAAAAATCGCGGTCGCGGCGTTAAATTGGGAAACACGGAAGACGGTTTGCTCGTTGACGTCTATGTCTTTTTAAATTACGGGGTCTCCGTGCCAAAGGTTGCTTGCGAGATTCAAGACAAGGTTCGTCAACAAGTTTTGTTCATGACTGGCCTCGAAATTGCAGGAGTCGACGTTCACGTTTGCGGAATCATCCCTGAAAAGGAAATTCCGGCAATCGATCCTAATAATCCTTTCGGCGAAGAGAATGGTGAAGAAAATTGAGTATGTCTAGACATGATATTCGGCGCTTGGCATTTCAGACGCTGTTTGCAATGAGCAGCAATCCTGATGCCGTTGCGACTGACGTGTATCAAACAGTATTGGGCAAGGATATTGAAGCTCCCGAGTATTTGACTCAACTGGTTGACGGCGTAAATGAACATCTTGCGGAAATCGACGAAGCCATTTCGGCTCATTTGAAAAAGGGATGGCCGATCTCCCGCTTGAATAAAACCGATTTGATTTTAATGCGCATTGCCGTTTATGAGATTAAGTTCGTTGAAGAGGTTCCGAACAAGGTATCTCTCAATGAAGCTTTGGAACTTTCAAAAGAATTCAGCGATGAGACTTCACGTCGTTTCATCAATGGCGTTTTGTCCAATTTGATCTAAACAATACAGCTGTCGTCCGTTTGCGGGTGACGGCTGTTTTTGTTTTCAAAAAAATAAGTTCTGTATTTGGGCGTTGCTATGGTAAAATATTTGTAACAGACAGAATATATATTCATTGGGGTGTTTTTGATGACGGAAATAATGAACGGACGTGACCTTTCAGCAAAGGTCAAAATGAATTTGAAAAAAAGCGTTGAGGGATTAAAAAAGGTTGGGGTAACGCCCGCGCTTGCAGTAATTTTGGTTGGTGACGACGAAGCAAGCAAGGTTTACGTCAAAAACAAGCATCGCGCAGCAGAAAAAATCGGAATCAAAACGATTGATGAAACAATGCCTGCAGATTCCAAACAAGAAGACGTGATCAAGATGATTGAAAAGTACAACAACGATCCTGACGTGCATGGAATTCTGGTGCAGATGCCGCTTCCAAAGCATATTGATGAAAAGGCGATTATTGATGCGATCGATCCTAAAAAAGACGTTGACGGATCTCATCCTGAAAACATGGGGCGTCTGTTCATGAATGAGCCCCAAGCGCTTCCATGCACGCCAAGGGGAATCATGGAACTGCTTAAAGAATATGATATTGACGTCAGAGGACAAGAGGTCGTGATCGTCGGGCGCAGCAATCTTGTCGGAAGACCGCTGGCGGCCTTGATGATCAACTCGAGCGCAACCGTAACCGTGGCGCATAGCGTAACGCATGATTTGCAAAGCGTCACGAAAAAAGCAGATATTTTGGTTGCTGCCGTTGGCAAAGCCAAAATGTTCAACAAGGACTACATCAAGGAAGGAGCGGTCGTTATCGACGTCGGCATCAACCGGACGGCTGAAGGAAAGCTTTGCGGTGATGTTGATGCAAAAGACGTTATGGGCAAGGCTGCGTTTTTGACGCCCGTCCCAGGCGGAGTAGGTCCGATGACGGTTGCGATGTTGATGAAGCAAACGGTTGAATTTGCAGAAAGAAGTGTTGCGAATGTCTGATGAAAAAAAGTATCTGACGGTTACGGCGCTCACGCGTTACATCAAACGAAAATTTACGGCCGACCCGTATATGCGCAGAGTGTATTTGACAGGCGAAATTTCCAATTTTCGAATACGGCCCAAACATCAATACTTTTCTTTAAAAGATGAAAATGCAGTGATTGACGTCGTAATGTTTGCAAGTGATTTCTCAAAGGTCAAGTTCAGGCCTGAAGAAGGGATGAAAGTTATCGTCAGCGGTCGTGTCGACGTTTATGAAGGAAGCGGAAAGTATCAATTTTACGTTGAAACAATGGAGCCTGAAGGAATCGGTGCACTGTACCAGGCACTCAAAGAACTTCAGCAAAAGCTTTCGGCAGAAGGTTTGTTCTCTGCACCGAAAAAGCCGATTAATAGATTTCCTAAGCGTATCGCCGTTATTACCAGCCGTTCCGGAGCCGTGATTCAAGATATCAGAACGACGATTCGCAGAAGATATCCGATCGCCCAAGTAGTGCTGTTTCCGGCAGTCGTGCAAGGCGCGCAAGCTGCTGATACGTTGGTCGCACGTTTGAAGGAAGTCAACGCAAGAGGAGATTTTGACACGATTATCATCGGACGAGGGGGCGGTTCGATTGAAGATTTATGGCCGTTTAACGAAGAAAAAGTCGCGCGGGCGATTTTTGACAGCAAGATTCCGGTTATTTCTTCGGTCGGACATGAAACCGATACGACGATTGCTGATCTTGTGGCAGACGTCAGAGCTGCAACACCGACTGCGGCTGCCGAACTTGCAACCTCAGTTTTAAGCGATGATTTGGCAATGATTGATCAGTTGCGCTATCGCTTGGTCAAGAGCATGAGAAATCGAATCGAGTATCTTAAGCAACTGTTTGAAAAATGTAAAAATTCCTACATTTTCATGCAGCCGGAACGCTTGTATGAAGGATATCTTCAAAAACTTGACAGAATGCAAAATGAACTGATCGGTTTGACGCAAAATAAAATCAGTCAGGAAAAAAATCGCTTGACGGTTGCAAAAAAAGTTTTGTATGGCCGAATCATGCCTGACAGGATAAGCTTGCTGCAAAGCGAATTGAAACAAGACAGAAGCCAGCTTGAAAGCGCAGGAATAAGCCGACTGAAAAATTCAGAGAATCGTTTCATCAAAGCTAAAAACGCGCTTGATATGTTGAGTCCGCTGAAGGTGATGGGACGCGGCTTTACCTATGTGACTCAAGAAGATCACGTGATCAAAAGCGTCAATGAGCTTAGCGTCGGAGAAGAGATCAAACTGCATTTGCAAGACGGATATGCAAATGCGTCAATTACTGAAACAGAAAAGGAATGATACAAATGAACAATGAAAAAACATTCGAACAGCAGCTGCAGGAATTAGAACAGATCGTAAACAATCTTGAAAAAGGCAACGTTCCTTTGGAAGAAGCAATGGCTCAGTTTAAAGCAGGAATCGATCTCAGCAATACCTTGCAAAAGACGCTGAACGATGCTGAAGAAACATTGACGAAAGTTATCAATTCGAACGGAGAAGAAGAAATTTACGAACGAGCTGATGACAATGAATAATTCTGAACTGGGTAATTTTCAAGCAAAATTTTTGCCTTTGTTAAATGAAAGAATGGACGTTTATCTTCAACAGCTCAATACGCGCAAAACTCTTCATGATTCGATGTCTTATTCGGTTGATGCCGGTGGAAAGCGCATCAGACCGATGATTATCATGCTGGTTTGCGATTCTTTCAAGAAAAAAATCGATCAGGACGTTTTAGACGTTTGCGCATCGCTTGAATTCGTGCATACTTATTCGTTGATACATGATGATCTGCCGGCAATGGACAATGATGAGCTTCGGCGCGGAAAGGCAACGAATCACGTAGTCTTTGGCGAATCGATGGCGATTTTGGCTGGTGACGGATTATTGACGACAGCCTTTGAATGCTTGGGACAAACAAGCATTTCCGCAAAGACAAAGTGCACGCTCATGAGCATGTTGGCGTTCGCAGCCGGACCTCAAGGCATGGTCAACGGACAGGTCGGGGATATCGAAAATGAAGGCGTCAAGCTCACGTTGCCTCAGCTTAGAAACGTTCATGCGCAAAAAACCGGTGCTTTGCTCAGATATGCATTTGAATCAGGCGGAATACTTGCCGGCGTGTCTGACCGGGCTTTGGGTGAACTTAAAGAACTTGGAAATTGTTTTGGACTGGCATTCCAAATTTATGACGATATCATGGATGTCGTTTCGACTCCGGAAGAAATGGGAAAGGCCACGCATAAAGACCAGTCAGAGCATAAGAATACCTATCCGGGACTGTTGGGTCTTGACGGAGCATACGAGGAACTTGAAAAAGCAAAAGCGAATGCCAAAACGCATCTGGAAGTGCTGGCAGAAGAATTTGGCGCAAAAACGACGTTGCTTGAAGAGTTATTGAATTATTTTAAAGCAGGTAAGAATTAGATGAAAAAAGAAAGAATTGACGTCTTGTTGGTTCAACAAGGCTTATTTGAAACGCGCGAGCAGGCCAAACGTGCGGTTATGGCCGGGGAGATTCTCGGAGAAAATGAAGAACGTTTGGACAAGCCGGGAATGAAGGTTGATCCTGAAACGAGGCTTCATTTTAAGGGCACTAAAATGCCGTACGTCAGTCGAGGCGGATTGAAGCTTGAAAAAGCGCTTAAAGTCTTTCATCTTTCGATTAAGGACAAGACCGTTTTGGATATCGGTTCTTCAACCGGAGGATTTACCGACGTAGCTTTGCAAAAGGGTGCCAAGATGAGTTATGCGCTTGACGTTGGCACCAATCAGCTTGCGTGGAAATTGAGACAAGATGATCGGGTCGTCGTAATGGAGAATACCAATTTCAGATATTCAAAGAAAGATGATTTTACAAGCGGTCAGCCTGACTTTGCCACGATTGACGTTTCGTTTATTTCTCTGCATTTGATTTTGCCGAATCTGCACTCAATCATCAAAGAGGGCGGGAGCGTCGTTGCTTTGATCAAGCCTCAATTTGAAGCGGGAAGAGAAAAAGTCGGCAAGCACGGTATCGTGCATGATCCTAAAACTCATATGGAAGTCGTTCAAGACATAATGGCCTTTTCCGCAAGCGTCGGTTACGATGTTTGCGAATTAGATTTTTCTCCGATCACCGGTGGTCAGGGAAACATCGAATTTCTGATACACCTGAAATCCGTTGACGGAGAGGGAAAAATCATGCCCGAAGTTGATGCAGCGGCAGTCGTTAAACAGGCACATGCCGTTCTTGAACATAAGTAGAGAAAGGTGAGATAAATGAGGAAAATAGACAGACAGCGCATCATTCGAAGGATCCTGCAGGAAAATGCCATTTATCGTCAGGAAGATTTGGTTGCGATTCTGCAAGCTAAGGGAATCGAAGTAACTCAAGCAACGATTTCGCGCGACGTTAAAGACATGCAGCTTTTGAAGGTACCAACGCCAAATGGAGAGTATCGTTACAGCGTTCCTCCTTCTGTCAAGACAAGTACTGAAAAGAAGCTCAATCGCATTTTGAAAGAGGCATACGTATCGTCAGATTTCTTGCGCGACATGTGCGTGTTTAAGGTTTTGCCCGGAAACGGTCCGGTCATCACCAGTTTGATTACGCAGATGGCATATGATGAGGTATTTGCGGCCATGGGTGATGACGATACGGTGATGCTGTTTGCCAAGTCGGACGAGGATGCGCAAAAGATACACCACAAGCTCCTTGACATGATTGGCGAAGAATAGTTTCAGGGGGTCATATTTTGCTTCAAGAGTTGACGATTCGTGATTTTGCAATCATTGAGAAAATGGATCTGGAGTTTCAAAGCCAGATGACGGTCCTGACCGGTGAAACCGGTGCCGGAAAATCAATTATCATTGATGCCTTGGGATTGCTTTCCGGTGGACGAGGTTCGGTCGATTTTATCAGAAAAGGTGCAAACAAAGCCGTGATTCAAGGGTTATTTGACGTTCCCGGAGATTCAAAGACAAATGACGTTCTCGATGAGTTCGGAATTGACGTTGAAAGCGACGGCCTTATTTTGCAGCGCGACATTTATCGAAGCGGTAAAAATATTTGTCGAATCAACGGGGCGATGGTCAACTTGACCACGCTTCGTCGCGTTGGCGAAACGCTGATTGATATTCATGGCCAAAACGAACATCAGGAATTGATGCATCCTGAAAATCACATCAAGCTGCTCGATGGATTCGACAATTCTCTTGCTCCGCTTTTAAACGAGTATCATGAACGATATGCGGATTTTTTGAAAAAGAAAAAGGCACTTGAAAAAAGAGAGACGAACGAAAAGCAGTGGGCGCAAAGGATGGATATGCTGCAGTTTCAGGTTCAGGAAATCAAGTCGGCCAATCTGGTCTCTGACGAAGAAGAAAAACTTCTTTCGGAAAAAGAAGAGCTTGACAGTTACCAAATGATTCATGAGGCGCTTGAAACGGGCTATGAAGCTTTTAACGGCGAAGAATTCGATGTTTTGGGCGTGCTTGGAAGCGTCATGGAGGAAATGAACAAGGTTGCAGGAATCAGCGACAAACTGAGTTCGATAGCCGATAAAATTTCAGAGGCTTTTTACGGCCTGCAAGATGTCGGCAGAGACGTTTCAAATGAGCTTGATACGATGGAGTGGGATGAAAATCGCTTGGATGAAATCGAAGCAAGACTTGAAACGATTCATCAGTTAAAGCGCAAATACGGAGACTCGATTCCGCAGATTTTGGCATATTTTGAGAAAATTTCTGCCGAACTTGACGAAATGCAGCAAGTCGACAGCGACTCAAGCGAACAAGAAGAAAGCGTCAAAAAGGCACGGTCTGAGGCGATGTCTTTAGCCGCAAAGCTTAGCGAAAGAAGAAAAGCCGTGGCTAAAGGCCTGGAAAAAGCGATTCATCATCAGCTTGCTGAACTTTGCATGGATAAAGCCGTTTTTGAAGTCAAGTTTCTTAAGGAAAATGCAGCTGAATTGAATGAAGACGGGATTGATCGGGTTGAATTTTACATTCAAACGAATCCTGGCGAAGAAATGGGCGCACTGGCGAAAATCGCATCCGGTGGTGAATTATCGCGAATCATGCTGGCCTTGAAAACTATTTTTGCACAAAAACAAGGCGTAACAAGCATTATTTTTGACGAGGTCGATACCGGCGTCAGCGGACGCGTTGCTCAGGCAATTGCTGAAAAAATCAGTCTGATTTCTCGTAATTCGCAAGTTCTCTGCATTACGCATCTGCCTCAGGTTGCGGCAATTGCTGATCACCATTACTTTATTGCAAAGCACGTCATCGACGGAAGAACCGAAACGCACGTCAAGTTCTTGAATAATAGCGAAAGGGTCCAAGAGTTGGCAAGAATGCTGTCCGGATCAAAGATTACGGAATTGACTTTGGAGCATGCGCAGGAACTTTTCAAGATGGCCAAAGAGATAAGAAAAAATTAAAACAAAGGTTGTTGTCAAACCTTAGGGCAAGGCAGCGACCTTTGTTCGTAAAAAAAGCGATTGCCTTCTTTTCATGGGGCAATCGCATTTATTATTTGAGTCATCGAATCATATTACGATACAGACCGATTACTTTGCCAACGATGCTGACGCTGTTTAAAATAATCGGTGCCATCGTATCATTTTCCGGTTGCAAGCGGTAATGGTCACTTTCTTTAAAGAATCGTTTGCAAGTTGCTTCGTTATCTTCGGTCATCGCAATAACGATGTCCCCGTTATCAGCATAGTTCTGCTTGCGGACAATAACCTGATCACTGTTTAAAATTCCGACATTGATCATGCTTTCGCCACGAATTGTCAACATGAACAAGTCATCTGCGCTTTCAAATTCCGGAGGAAGCGGAAAATACTCGGTTGTTTCTTCAACGGCAAGAATTGGCGCACCGGCAGTGACGGTACCGATAACCGGAATTTTCGTTTTCTTGGGAGTCTCACCGATGGCTTCCAGGCCTTCTGGCGTAATTTCCATTGCACGCGGCTTGGTCGGGTCTTTTTTGAGATAGCCGCGTTTGGCTAAACGTGCCAAATGACCGTGAACCGTTGAAGTGGAAGAAAGTTCCACTGCTTTGCAAATTTCGCGAACGGTTGGAGGATAGCCTTTCTCTTGAACCGTGTCGTAGATGTAGCGCAAAACCTTGATTTGGCGTTTTTCTGATGGCTTTTTTGGCATGGGTACACCCCCTTTTATATTTTGTTATCATTATAACATAAATCAATCGATAATCAAACTAAAGTTCGTTCAAAAACTTTTCCGAACTTGTGAGCAAAAAACTTGTTTTTTTCTTAAATTTCAGATATCATTAGCCATGTTGAATTTAAAAATAGGAGGCTCCATTGATGGATAATGGTCAAATTCCGCAAAATCTCATCGATCGAATCAATGAGTTGGCCAACAAGAAAAAGACTGTCGGTCTGACTCCGGAAGAAAAAGAAGAACAAAAAAGCCTTCGCGAGACATACTTGTCTATTTTTCGCGAAGGATTCAGAAATCGAATTGAAATGCTTCAAATTTATGATAAAGACGGTAAGGAAGTCACGCCCGAGAAGGTTAAAAACATCCAAAGAAAACGCGGATTGCGTGATGATTAGCAGACAAGGTAAAGTTTCTTAAGGTTTCACTTTATTTTTTATTTGATATTGTGTAAAATTATTTGTTGAGACTTAGTTTTAATCAGAAGGAGGCGTTAGTATGTCGACACCAGTCTTAGTGCTGATCATCGTATTAGTGGGCTTGGCTTGCTTTGCAGGTGGTTTTTTTGCAGCTCGCAAGTATATGGAAGATTATTTAAAGAAGAATCCTCCTATCAATGAGCAAATGTTAAGGACGATGATGGTCCAAATGGGCCAAAAGCCTTCCGAAAAGAAACTTCACCAAATGATGGCAGCAATGAAAGCAAACATGGATAAGAAATAATCATATGTTTAAATCTTGCTGAAATCAAGCCAGGGATGCGATTTCTGCGTGCCTGGCTTTTTTATTTTTTTAGAAAAGGGGTGCTTATTTTGGGTATTTTTAAACGTTTGGACTGGTTTTTCAAAGAACAGAAAAAACGTTACGTTATCGGCGTTTTAGCTCTGTTCGTGACCGCAATCATGACGATCGTTCCTCCTAAGGTGATCGGAAGCATCGTTGATGCCATTTCGCAGAGAAACCTGAAACCAGACTTTTTGTGTCTAATGCTTTTGATTTTTCTTTTAAGTTCCGTTATGCGATATCTGATGCGTTATGTTTGGAGAAAATACATATTTGGCACGTCATTTATTTTAGAAAGGCAAATCAGAAGTCGTCTTTTTCAGCATTTTATGAAGATGGATCAGACGTTTTATGCCAACCATCGCGTCGGTGATTTGATGGCGCATGCGACCAATGACGTTGATGCGGTCAGAGAAGTCGCAGGTTCAGGAATTTTGACTTTGGCAGATTCGTTGATGACGGGCTGTTCGACTTTGATTGCGATGTGCATCTTCGTTGACTGGCGCTTGACTATTTTAGCAATCATTCCTTTGCCTTTTTTAGCTTTGGAAGCAACATATCTTGGCAAAAAGATTCATGATGCGTTCAGTGATGCCCAGGCCGCATTTTCAGATCTGAACAATAAGACGCAAGAAAGCATTACAGGCGTCAAGGTTATTAAAACGCTCGGACAGGAAAAGCAGGACATTGAAGATTTTGAACGTCATGTTGACAAGACGATTGCTGCCGACAAAAAATCGATCGTGATTGATTCCTTGTTTGATCCGGCAACGACGATTATTTTGGGCTTTTCATATATTATGACGATTGTTTACGGAGGCAGTTCGGTTTTGAACGGAACGATTTCAATCGGGCAGCTCGTATCGTTTGTTTCTTATCTGTCTGAATTGATTTGGCCGATGTTTGCTATCGGACGTTTGTTCAACATTCTTGAACGCGGCACCGCCAGCTACGATCGAATCATGCTGCTTCTTGGAGAAAAGAATCACTGGGTTCAGCCAAAACTTGAAGAACATTCAGATGTTGAAGGAGAGCTTGCATTTGACATTAAGGAATTTAAGTATCCTGATCAAAAAGATCGCGGCGTCAATTTGCAAAATGTCAAATTTGAGGTAAAACCTGGCAAAGTACTTGGAATCGTTGGCCGAACCGGTGCCGGAAAATCCACGATTTTACGTCTTTTGATGCGTGAATTTGATAGCTATGACGGTAAGATCACGTTTGGCAGTCATGATATTCGCGATTATCAAATGCAGGATTTTCTGACGCAAATCGGTTATGTTCCGCAGACAAGCTTCTTATTTTCAACGAGCATTCGTGAAAACATTCGGTTTGCCAAGCCTTTGGCCGATCAAAAAGAAGTCGAAGAAGCTGCCTATGCTGCCGATCTTGATGAAGACATCGTTCAGATGCAGGAAGGTTATGATACTGAAGTCGGGGAAATGGGCGTCTCTCTTTCAGGAGGGCAAAAACAACGCTTGGCCATTGCCAGAGCACTGATGGTTTCGCCCGAACTGTTGATTTTGGACGATTCGCTTTCTGCTATCGATGCAAAAACGGAAAAGCACATTCTTGAACGAATCAAGAAAAATCGTGCGGATCGAACGACAATCATGGTTGCCAGCCGTTTGAGCTCGGTTATGGGAGCCGATGAAATTATCGTAATCGATCATGGGACGGTCGTTGAACGAGGAACGCATGAGCAACTTGCCCAAAACGGCGGCTGGTACCAAAAAACGTTTGAGATGCAGCGACTTGAGCAAAATATCGGAAAGGGGGATGAGGCATAATGAAACATGAGTCGGTTTGGGCAAGATCATTTACAAGAAAAGAGCAAAAAACGATTATTAAACGCCTGATTCCTTACGCAATGGAATTTAAAGGGCAGTTCATTACGGCAATCGTGTTTGCGCTTATTTTGAGTCTGATCAATATCGCATTGCCTCGTTCATTGCAATACTACCTTGATCATTACCTGACGAATTCGAACACGACGATGAATATGATCTGGGCATTTGCCGGACTGTATTTTTTAGGAACGATCATTAAGGCGGCAACTCAGTTCATACAACAGTTTGCCTTTGGAATGGGTGCTGAACGAACGCTTGAAAGAATTCGCGTTGAACTTTTTAAAAAGCTTCATACGTTAGGACTCAAATATTTTGATAACGTGCCTGCGGGTTCCATCGTTTCAAGGGTTACGAACGATACGAAAACGTTATTTGATTTTTGGACGCTTTTTTTGACGATTTTTGTCGCAAGTTTTTCGGTTATTTCAGCATTTTTCGCAATGGCAAGCGTGAGCGTTTCATTAGCTTGTCTGACTCTGATTTTTTTGCCGGTGATTTTTGCGACGACTTATCTTTATGAAAAATTAAGTTCAAAAATTTATCGGCGCCTGCGCGAATATCTCAGTCGAATCAACACGAAACTGAACGAATCCTTGATGGGAATCAGCATTATTCAGCAATTCAGGCAACAAAAACGGATCACGCATGAATTTGAAGATGAAAACGAAGCATATATGCAGATGCGTTTCAAGATGATCAAGATCAACTCATTGCTGCTCTTTCCGATTGTTACGTTATTGTTCAATTTGGCTGAGTTGGTAACTTTGACATATTTTGGCGTGCAAGGATTGGATAATTTCGTCAAGGCAGGCGTTATCTATGCGTTCCTGTCGTATGTGCAAAACTTCTTCAATCCGATGACGAACGTGATGGATTACATGTCCGTTTTTCAGGACGGAATCGTTGCCGGAAGCCGCATTTTGAAAATCATGGACGAAAAAACGTACGCCCCTAAGCAAAATGAAGAGTCTGATGCTGAAATTACTGCCGGGCGAATCGAGTTTAAGGATGTTGTTTTTGGTTACGATGAGGACAATCCGGTTTTGAAAAACATCAATTTTACCGTTGAACCAGGGCAGACCGTTGCTTTGGTCGGACATACCGGCAGTGGCAAAAGTTCGATCATCAATGTTTTGATGCGCTTTTATGAGTTTTCGAGCGGTCAGATTTTAATCGACGGACATGACATCAGAGATTATTCGACTGCCGAACTGAGGAGCAAGCTGGGACTTGTTTTGCAAGAGCCGTTCTTGTTTTATGGCGACATCAAGACGAATATCAGGATGTATGACAAATCGATTACCGATGAACAAGTCAAAGAAGCAGCTGAATTTGTCAATGCTTCGTCATTTATCGAAAAACTTCCTCAAAAATATGATTCAAAGGTCTTTGAACGAGGAGGAGCTTTTTCAGCCGGACAGAGGCAGCTTCTTTCATTTGCGCGAACGATCGTCAGAGATCCTAAAATTTTGATTCTAGATGAAGCAACGGCAAATATCGACACCCAGACTGAAATGATGATTCAGCACGGGATGAATCAGATGCGAAAGGGCAGAACGACGATTGCGATTGCCCACCGTCTGTCAACGATCAAGGATGCCGATTTGATTCTCGTTCTTGACAAGGGCAATATCGTTGAACGTGGCAATCACGAAAGCCTGCTTGCTTTGAACGGACGCTATGCTGAGCTTTATCGCATGCAAAGTGCGCAAACACAAGGGCAAGGCGCATAAAAATTAATTCGAATCAAAGAAAAATACCTGTTGCATCTTCAGCGATTGCAGCAGGTATTTTTTAGCTTTGAAACTATTTGCTAATAAAGCAAAAAACATCAAAGAAACTGACGGTCTCGGTTATTTTTTCGGATGCGGATCGACATAATGGTAATTCGGATCGATTTCTTTATCTAGCTTATCGAATGCCTGATTCATTTTTTCAAGAATTTCAGCCTGATTTTCATCCGTCAGTTTCATTTTACGATCGACTTCAATCGGATCTCCGAAACGAACCGTTAATTTTTGGCGTTTGCATAAATCTTTAAAGGTTACGGGTCCTTGGTAGACGACGGGAACAAGCGGAACTCCGGAAAGTTTTGAAATCAAAACGGCACCGCCTTTGAGGTTTTGGCTGTGACGCGTGCCGGACGGAAAGATTATGAGCGACAAATCGGCGCTTTTTAGCAGTTTGACAGGCTTTTTGATGGCTGATGCCCCTGGATTTTCTCGATCGACCGGAAAAGCATTGGCATGAACCAAGATGAATTTCAGGATTGGATTTTTAAAAAGTTCCTTTTTGGCCATGAAACAAAATTTTTTCGGTGCCGCCGCCAAAGCGAAATAGATCATGTCAAACCAAGCACGGTGCGGCGCAACCAGGATATAGTTTCCCTTTGGAAGTTTATCTTTATTTTCATAATGAGCGTTGCCGTTTAAAACGAAGACGATGAATCGCGCAACGACTCTGATAAAAGAATAGAACAAATTTTTTCTCCTTTTCAAAATGTATTCATACCTAATATTAAAATGAAACGACATAAATTACAAGTTTTTCGAAAAGCTGACCAGGAAATGGTATAATATACAGATATCCTAAACAAGTGAACGAGGGAACAGAAATGGATGTTGAAATTCATGCAAATGAGCGCGTCGATGCGCTTTTTTCAAACGGCATAAAGATTATTCAAAGCAGCGAGGTATTTTCGTTTTCATTAGATGCCGTTTTATTGGCTGATTTTGCCAACCCGGCTAAGAAAAAGGAGCAGAAAATAGTTGATTTATGTGCAGGAAACGGTGCTGTTGGTCTTTTTTTGACGCCAAAATCCAGTGCGCAAATCTACGAAGTCGAAATTCAGCCGCGTTTGGCCGACATGGCGAAAAGAAGCATTGACCTAAACGGTTTGGAAGAACGCGTAACGGTGATCAACGATGATTTGAACAATGTTTTTGACTATTTGGCAAAGGACTCGATCGATACGGTGACCTGCAACCCTCCGTATTTTGAAGATCAGCCCGACAGCAAGAAAAATCCCAATCAGTATTTGGCATTGGCTCGGCATGAGCTTGCGGTGACGCTTGAGCAGACGATTGAACAGGCCAGCGGTTTGCTCAAAATGAACGGAAGGGTTTCGTACGTTCATCGTCCGGAACGCTTGATCGAAATGATCGAATTGATGAAGAAGCATCGTTTGGAGCCGAAACGAGTGCAGTTCGTCTATCCAAAAAGGAATCGCGAAGCAAACATGGTGCTCGTTGAAGCCATAAAAGACGGCAAGCCGGGCGGACTTCGCTTTATGCCGCCGCTTTTCGTCTACGAAGAAAACGGGGAGTACACGGAAGAAGTCAGGAAGATCGTATATGGATAAAAAATATTATTTTTATGTTCTTCTTTGTTCTGACAAAACGCTTTACGGAGGGTTTACGACCGATTTGAAAGTTCGTACGGCAAAGCACAACAGCGGCGAAGGAGCCAAATATACGCGAAACAGGCGGCCCGTCAAGCTGATATATCACGAAGAATTTTCTGACAAATCCAGTGCGTTGAAAGCAGAATATGCTTTCAAGCATCAATCTCGTGCCAAGAAAGTGGCTTATCTCGTCAATCACGGCATAAAAGAAGAATTATTTAAAAGATAATGAAATTTCCTCTTGCCAATAGCAATATTAGTTGATATAATTAATACTGTTATGGAGAGTTGGCAGAGTGGTAATGCACCGGACTCGAAATCCGGCGAACCGGTAGTACCGGCGCGCAGGTTCAAATCCTGTACTCTCCTTTTTATAAACAATATGTTATATTTTAAATAAATTTAAAATCGCCTATAAACGTTATTATATCAACGTTTATAGGCGATTTTTTGTTTCTAAGTTTTCATATGCTTTAGTATGTTTTAAAAAAGTCTGCACACATTTTGCACACATAGTCAAGCTACCCCCGATTAAAATCGTGGGATTCCTGCCCAAGTTTTAATTGACGTAATTTTTCTTATCATCAATGTAAGCTTCATCAGAATTATCATATAAATTTGAGATGAATTTAGATATTTGATCATCGGCACGATTCTTATATTCATCGATTAAATAAGAGTATACTCTAGATGTTGTAGAAATATCTGAATGTCCTAAACGTTTGGATATAATATACAAGTCAATATTTTTTGATAAAAGGTAAGCAACATGGGTGTGTCTAATTGAATGAAAATGGAAACTAGGTTTATTGATTTCCAGTTCTTTTAAACACGTTCTCAAAGTTTTATTCACTGCTGAAGATGTTGGTATTGTGTCGTACTGGTTCACAAATACCATATCATGATGGTTTTGTTTTAAATCTTGGATAAAGTTCAACGTCGTTTTATCAACTCTGATTATTCGCTTAGAAGATTCGTTTTTAGTTGGTTGAAACTTTTTGGTTGTTTCGTTCCAAGATTTATTAATATCGATTGTATGGAAATTAAAATTAATATCTTTCCAGGTTAAAGCTTGTATTTCACCTAATCTAGCTCCAGTAGCAATTGCAAGCAAAATCATATATTTAGATGTAAAATTGTGATTAAGGGTAGTAGTTAAATAATTAGTTATTTTTTTAGTTTCTTCAATGTTTAGATAGTCAATTTTTCTAGTTTTATTTCGATTGTATGCGATATCTGTTCCTGCTATAAAATCTTTTGTTATATCACCATCATACATTGCATCCTTAACACAAGCATGATATAAAGAGTTAAATTTTGAAACAGTAGACTTAGCATGATCTTTACCAAATTCAGCTATAAATTTGCGATATAAGCGTCTATCCATGTCTTCAATAGGAATACCACTCAAATGTTTTTTAAGCACGTTAAAAGCATTTCTATACGTTAATTTGGTACGTTCTGAAACTGATGATTCTTTATAAGTTACAAACCAAGACCAGAAGTATGCTGGAAAGGGTGTTTTTGAATTTTGAGAAATAAAGTTACGTGCTTTTAAATTCTCTAATTCATTAGCATAAATTTGTGCTTCACGCTTAGTTTTAAATCCACCTTTGGATTTAGATTTACGTTTTCCATCTTCAATCCAATAAATTCTAACTTGATAACCTGAACCACGTTTTGAAATTTCGGCCATAGTTAACCTCCTGTTGTTAGAAACGTATGTTCTTTTAAAATGATAATTTAACCCGTCACATGACGGGTTAAATCCATTGTCAAAAAATAGCTGAATTTTTACGATATAAAAAGTCTATTTAAAAGACTTCCGCACCAAAAAAGGCCTCCATTCACTAGAATGAAGACCTTCCGCAATAGGCCCCGTAGGGTATCTATCGCTCTTCCATATCCACATTCTAACATATTATTATTTTGAGATAAACTGAATAAATTCTTTTTCATCAATCACCTCAATATTGTTTGTTTTAGAGTTGATTTGCTCAGCTTTCTTTATTTTATTTGACTTCCCGTCTGGTCCTACAACTCTAGGATCCTCTAGACCTACAACTAAAATATTGGTTTTTAACGTAACATTCTTTTGGAATGTGGCTCCCAAATTGGTTACTATAGCCTTTGCTTCATCTCGGGTCATACTTTGCAGTTTACCAGTAAATGCTATATTCTTATCCTTTATGTACATATTACTGATATCTGTTTTATGAATTTTTTCTCTGGTTAAAATGTCATCAACACTTAAAAGTTTAGCAGGTGCTGCAGATGATTTGTGTAAAGCAAATGGTATATATTCGTCGGAAGAAATTTTGCCAAATGATTTATATCCAGCATTAGTAATCAATTCAAGTATAGATGAATCACTAAACTGTTTTGAAAGTGATACTGCTATTAATCCGCAAGCCTTCGCATCCTCTAAGGCATTGTGAAATTTATTTATACCGTCTAGATGATAATAATCAACCATTTGTGACAGTCCGTGCTGTACACCTGGTATCAGTCGCCTTGACAGGGTGAGCGTATCAAAAAAATTAATATCTATTGGAGGGACGTTATAATAAGCTGCAGACTTTGTTAAGACGTTGCGATCAAAACCGGAATGAGAAACTACCAGCTTGCCACTTATCCACTTTTCTATCTTAGGGTATATTTCTTTATAAGTAGGAGCATTTTTGACATCTTCAGGATAAATACCATGAACGAATATATTCATTCCGTCAAATTCTTGTTCAGGGTTTATGAGGCTATAGAAAGAGTCTGCTAGTATACCATTTTCAAATCTAGCAATACCTACAGAACAAGGAGAGTAGGCATTGCTGTTAGCTGTTTCAAAATCTATTGCTATAAAATCTTCCATGATTTACTCTTCCTTTCTGTAGTTGTTCCTTAAATATTCTCTATCTTCTTTATCCAGATGAACATTTGTGGATAATTTATCAAAGATGGAGCTTTCAGCAGCGTTTGCTAGGCGTCTATCGATAACGTTAGATATCCTGAATAGCTGAACCGGTTCAGTGATGTAGGAAGTATACTGCCATACATCAGTTTTTTCAGTGATAACGTGTTGTGAGTATAAAAGTGCGCCCTCACCATAAACAATCCCTAATTTATTGCTAACACTATTTTTTATTTCCTTGAAAATTATGTTGCTGCCGCTTTTTAAAGTAACAACTTCTACTTTCGTATCCATAATTGCGACTCCTATCCTATCTTCAATTGTTAATTTTCGTTTTTTTCAAAAGCCAAAGTCTGCCTATATTCTTCGGCATCGATGATTTTTAGTGAAAGGTTGTTAAGCTTGTTATTATTTTTGTCAATCTCTTTTACTAACTTTTCTTTATTTTTAGTCAGTTTCTCAACATCTCTATTCAGTTGTTCAATTTCCTTTTTCTTTTCTAAAACGTTTTGTTCCAATTCAAAAGCGTCCATTGTTCAATAGACATCTTTGAATTCTTCTTTGACGTTCTCGTATAGGTCAGAAGGGATGCACCAAGTCTCGGCAAACTTTATGTAACTGCAAGAGCTGTCGCCTTTAGATTCTGCATAGCGTCTGATCAAGCCGATTGCAAACCTGTTGGCTGCTGCTTCATACTTGCTCCTGGCAGCATACGTTGAGTAGTAGCACGTGCCAGAATCACCATTGAGAACATGACCTATCTCATGCGCAATGATGAAAGGGATGTGTTCCTTTTTTCGTAGTTGGTATTGATAATTATTGCCTGTCTGGCGGGAATTGCGCATGAAGGAACATCAGGTGGCAGCTCTCCAGTCAGCGTATATCCGATTCCATGGCTGAATGCAAAATTAAGTAGCCATTGAGTCAATTCATTTGTATCCAAAATTTAATCACCTCAACACTTTACTATTTCCCGTTCATGATCCGTCTAATTAGCTCTCTGTCTTCATCAGACAACGGCTTCCCTCGCCATGTCATAATTACGTCATCATCGGAGAGCTCGACATTGGAGGGCTTTTTATCCTTATTTTTTCTAGACTCTACTAGATCTGATTTATCAATCCCAAAGTATTCAGCCATCTTGTCTATTTTGTCGATTCTTGGATATGTCTTAGCATGTAACCAGTCCAAAACTGTTGAATATTTGAACCCTAAAGTAGCGGCAAAATCTTTAGCATTAAGCCCCCGCTTGTCCAGTTCGGATTGGATATTAGCAGCCATCACTTTTTTACTTGCACTCATGTTTCTTCGCCACCTTATTTATTTCTCAATACCACCGATAGCGATAAAGTTGTTGTACCGAAAAGCTTCGTAAAATTCAGCATTATTTCCTGCGCGAACAAGCCAATATTGAGAATCGTCAGGTATTTCTAAAATTTCCTCATTGTTAAACAATGTGCATTCTCCTTCCTACGCCAACATCCTTTTAACAAAAGTTTCAAAATTGGTCGGTAAACCGTTATTTTCCAAAAAACTAACAGCCGAGAAATCATCTGTGCCGTACTCATGAATGTATGACCGAACCTCTTCGGCGACCATGAACTTTTCTGCCTCAGCTTCTGCTTTTGCCTGCATCGTCCTGGTGCGGTGGTACAGGTTCATCTCGCCTGATTGACGTGCTGCGTGTCCAAGTTCATGCAAGAGGACCATCTCTTCTTCTTCCTCGCTCAAATTGTTATCCAAGATAATAGCTCTGCAATCATCCACATACATACCTTTAGCTTCAAGCGGACCGTATAAGACAACAATTCCCATATCATCTATCATGTCTTTGATGTGTTGGCGCATACACTCACCTCACTTCTTGTTGCCAAAGTAGGCTTGTAGAAGACTTTTAGCCACGGCTCTGTCATCGTCAGAAATTGGTTTGCCATTGTAGGCAACGGCATTGTCCAAAGCATTGTCCAGGTCGATATCGGTTTCTTTCTTCAACTCAGGCCTACCGAGAAGGTAGTCGGTGGTGACGTTGAAAATGTCGGCTAGTTGAGCTACTGCGCTACTAGACGGCTCGGCTTTGTTGTTTTCCCATGCTGTTACAGTTTGTTGAGAAACACTAACTTTTTTGCCTAACTCAGTTTGCGAAAGATGTGCTTGTTTGCGTAAGTCTCTTATCTTCGTTCCGATGCTCATATTTATGCCTCCAAATCTAATATTAAGTTCTCTATATAAATTATATATTCCACTTTATAAAAAATAAAGAGTAATGAATTATTTATAAAAAAAATCGGTTAATTGCCTTGACCTTATCAAGTTTAGTTGTTATAATGATGTTGTAAGGTTGATTGAGACCTTAACAAAAGGAGGAAGGAGGATAAGGGTTCTTGAAAAGGACAGAAAAAAAGAACCAGGAGAAAGAAAAATGTCAAAAAGAATGGGTGTTTCGAATAACGGTCGGAACATTCATTCTGGAAGTGATTGACAAGATTCATTCTTGGTTCTTCTAAAACAAATACTAAAGTCAGGGGAGAAATCCCCCAGGCTTTAGTATACCTTGATAGGACCCCCTATTCAACATGAAAAGAGAGACAAAAGATAAAATTACCTTAGGATTGCTGATAGGTATAGCATTGCTGAATTTGATTGATTTAGCGCTTAAATTATTCTAGGAAGGAGAATAGCAAGTGACAGTGGATATGTATCCTACATTGCGAGCTCTTCGTGTCGCCAAGGGAATGACCCAAGTTGAGTTGGCACAATCATTGGGGACTAGCCAAACAACGATATCAAGTTGGGAGCAAGGAGAGTCCGTACCGAGTGGAAAAAACATCAAAAAAATTGCAGACTTTTATAACGTCAAGCCGGACGTTATTTTTGATGCAATTTTTAACAAATGAAGTTGATAATTGACTAGAAATTAGTTAGAAACAATCAAGTTTTATTGTGGAGGTAGAAGATGGAAATTCAAGAGTTTTATTTTAACGGGGACGCAGTGAGAACGCTCTTGCGTGACAACGAACCGTATTTTGTAGGTAAGGACGTGGCGGAGATCTTGGGATACAGCAATCCGCGGGATGCATTGAGTAAGCATGTTGATTCTGATGATAAGGGGGTAGCAAAATGCGACACCCTAGGTGGAACACAAAAATTAACGGTCATTAACGAGTCAGGCCTCTATAGCCTTATCCTCGGTTCTAAACTGCCGACTGCCAAAAAATTCAAACACTGGGTCACGTCGGAGGTGCTTCCAACAATCCGCAAGCACGGTGCGTATATGACACCGGCAAAAATCGAAGAGGTTCTGACGGACCCCGATACGATCATTCAGCTAGCCACTCAACTGAAGCAAGAGCGTGAAGGCCGGCTTATTGCAGAACAACGCATTGGCGAATTGACACCGAAAGCAGACTATTGCGACAGGGTGCTTGCCGATAAATCGCTTGTCACAATCACTCAAATTGCCAAAGACTATGGCATGAGTGGTCGGGCACTCAATGCCACGCTTCATGATTTAGGCGTTATCTACAAGCAGTGCGAAACGTGGTTCCTGTATGCCAAGTATCAGAAAACTGGGTGGACGCATTCCGAAACCATCATGGTTGACAAGAAAGATGGCACACAAAAAGCCGTGCTCAACACGAAATGGACGCAAAAGGGACGCTTGGGATTATATGAGCTGCTTAAAGCCCACGGCATTCTGCCATTGATTGAACAGGAAGATATCGCATAGGAGGATTTAACATGTCGCCAATAGAAATTAACCAAGAGTACATCGAAAACCTGGTTAACAGCAGAATCGATGATCTGCTTGATAAAAATTTATCAGGGATAACCTGGTCAATCGATGAATTTAGAAAACATTGTTGCTTCAACAAGTCAGCAGAGTGGGTAAGACGTTATGTGATTTTACCATTTGCTGATGAGATTGATTTTGATAAAGGTGGTTGGTGCTTAAATCCACACGGTGGTAAAGGCAAAAAGCAAATGATTTTTGCTAAATCAGCTTGTGAGTGGATGGAAGAAAACCATGCGCGCATCAAGTGGTCGGCAAGCGTGCCGAGGAGATAGGAGATGAAAAGCGTGGAAATAGGGAAAGAAAAGGCCGTCATGGTGCCTGCCAGTACCATGGGTTTGTTGCTTGCCATGGCTAGCAGCGCTGACTGGGAAACAGAAAATACTGCGAGAATTGCTGCCAATATCGTTGGACTCATTGGCGAACCTACTACGGAACATGAGCTGAATGCCTATGCATTAGCGTTCAGTGCCCTGGAGATGCAGGCTCGTGGTGAAGATGCCAAGGAGATAATAGACGATGCCCAAGAAAAACTCGGGGATGAAATGCTTGAAAAGGTGCTTAAGAAAATCGAAGTAATTGAAACTATAAGGAAAAGGAGAAACAAGAAATGAACGTTTTAGCAGAAATTAAACAGACGAGGAACAGAATCCTCAAGCAGTATACCGTGGCTGACATCATGGCCATGGACGAATGGTTCCTTGAGAAGTCACTTGATACGGCCGCCAACCGAGCAAAGCTGATGGAGAGTCTTGAGAAGTCACTTGATACGGCCGCCAACCGAGCAAAGCTGATGGAGAGTCTTGAGAAGTTGGACAGACGCAAGGAACGACTGTTCAAAGACGCACTGAAGGGACAAAAAGCCTGATTAAAAAGGCAATTCTAATCAGGCTCTACAAGTGGTTGAAAAACTAATTCTCAATCACTTTCATATAAACGGCTTATCTAGTCCTATTGAGTAAACCGAGGAGAGTATCGTAGGCTTCTTCGTACTTGCTGATAACTGAAATGCCTGCAGATACGTTATATTCCTTGGAAAGTTGTGCAGAGACAACCGCAACGGCTAAATCATGGGCTAATTGCTCGTTAGAAATTTGAGACATATGATTTCACCTCCTTTCTACAAGGAGATGGGTCAATTATAACACCAGCAGGAGGAATTATTATGAGTTTGAAAGTAGAAACGCTGAACTTAATCAGCGTGTTAGTTGATGAATTGAAAGCACCGCACGAACCGCTGAAAGAAGCACGGATTGTAGCGGCGTTGGGTGATTTATGTAAGGCCTATGAACGCCTTATTTAATTGAAGGGAGGTAAATGAAATGAGCGAGTATATCGGCTTAGCACGGGTTGCAACGGACGACGGCTATCACAGGCTTTGTAAATTCCCACCATTTAAACTTGCGGTAACTCGTGGCGTCAAAGTAGTTTTAAAGGAAGGTGGCGTGCACTTAGTCGGTGTAGTCAAAGATTGCTGCACAGTCGAACGTAACTCGGCAGAGTACTATATGATTACAAGCGTCACCGGCGATCATAAAGTGCACGATTGGATTGTTGGCACAGTGAAAGAATTTGAGGAGGAAGAAGGAGGTGAATGAAATGAAGTATTCAAAAGAATTCTGCCTGATGGTAGACTCTAAGACCGGTAAGCCCCGTCTGGTCGAACAACCTGAAGAGCCGGAACAAATCGTGAAGGCTTTTCTGAAACAGGCCAAAAAAACGCATGGCTTGCTTTGGGCTATGGACGAGCTAGTTAAGCAGGACTGGCAGAAATGGGAACCGGTAATGCGAGACCTGTGGACCATGCTTGAAGAACTGGATAAACTTGGGTACTAAAAAACCGCCCCTTGAAAAAAGAGGCGGCCCGAATTTATCATGAATCGCTTATATTATAACACAAATTCAGGAGGAGAAACGCATGTACGGAATCAAAAAGAATTCAAGAACATTAGAAGATGGAACTAAAATCACGACCTACACATTCAAGGCAAACGGCGATGACGTGACACTTTCTCCAAGCATCCCTCGATGGATTTTTTAGGCTAGGCCTACGTTCAAATAAAGAGGCTTGTCTTACCTCCCTAGCACATCGTACCACAGGCAAGCTGTGGTTATCTCGTGCAAAGGAGGTGACAAGCCATGAAAGAAATAATAATCATCCTCATTTTAATCTATTTAATCTTGAATAGCAATAGGGCCTAGCCTAAAAGGGCGCCGACGCAGAGAGCGTCGGCGCCCTGGGGATGATTTTAGAAAGGAGGATACTTTTTTGAAAGTTGAAAAGATACGGCGCAAAGGATTTACTGTGATAAGCAATGATGTTCTGAATAATACTGCATTGAGCTGGAAGGCTAAGGGAATCTTTGCGTACCTATGGTCGCAATCTGATTCTTGGAATTTTTATGAAGTTGAAGTATTAAAGCATTCCACTGATGGGAAGGCATCTTTGAAGGCTGGATTAAAAGAGCTTGAATCTGCTGGATATTTAAAGCGTTATCGTGTGCGAGACGGAAAAGGCTTTTTGAGAGAAAGCAAATGGATTTTGTCAGAAGAACCTATGTCCGATTATCCAACGTTGGATAATCCAACGTTGGATAACCGTACGTTGGAAAACCGGACACTAACAAATACTAACTATAACAATACTAATAATAACAATACTAACTTAAACGAAGACGCAGTCGTTGATACTAGTTTAGTTAACATAGAGTCTCAACCGAAAGAACAGACAACCGACTGCGGCGGCTTCGCCAAGGTAGTCGACTTTTATAAGACCAACTTCGGCATGCTTAACAGCTACATGGCGGAAGAGCTGAGACAGACGTACGACGAGTGGAGCAGCCAGTCTGAAGAGCCTGGTGGAATCATCATCAAGGCTATGCAGATTGCGCTTGCGAAAAACGCTAGAAATTGGAAGTTCGTTCTAGGGGTTCTAAGGCAATGGGAAGGGAAAGCCCACACTCTTGACGATGCGGAAGCACTAGAGGCAGAACACGGAAACCGTGGTCGTATCAGACAGGCAAGACAGAATGGCCGGCGCGCTCCTGCTGAGAACAGTCTGGAGAAGCACAATGCCGAGCTGGACAGGCTGACCGAAGAGCAGAATGCCAACTTTGACATGGAGGCGGCACTAGCCGAGATTGAGCGCATGAGGGCCGAGAGGGAGATGAAGGTATGAGTGAATTAAGGAAAGGGAGAATGAAAATGAAATTTGATTACGCATCTCTTGACTGCAAGCCGGGAGTTATAGCGGTTGCGCCGCCTTGGACGCTGTGGTCTGGAGACAGTGTAGTAATGGACAAAGACAGCCCAATGTACAAAGTGAAGCACTGCACCACGCTTGAGGACGATTCCGAAGCGGTGCTCATGTTGAAGGATCTTGCCGACCTTCACGATGTTTCAGCAATCATTACAGATAAGGGAGAACGCATCGATGTTCCGGATGAGAACTATTTGAGTGACATGAGGTATGAGTTTGCCGGCCCATGGATTGCTGATCTTGCCTGCATCGATGATGACATTGATGATTTGCGCCACAAGCTTGACGCTGTCGTTCAAAGGAATGTCTTTTCGAAAGAAATTGATATAGAAGCCGGCATGAGCGACGTGTACAGTCTATGGCGAAGAAGTCTCACGATTATGTCGGCTGTGAACCGCTATATGTATACCTTAAATCACCAAAATGGAGGAGAAAGAAAATGAAGGTACCTCATTCCGCCTCGCACTTTGGAAAAAAGGTTGTCATCGACGGTCTTAAATTTGATTCGATGAAGGAAGCAAGCT
>ERZ773229.260-NODE-260-length-55855-cov-6.139140_pt1 | contig 55855 bp, 46 predicted proteins | sample MGYA00580992_ERZ773229 | MGnify/ENA primary metagenome ERZ773229 (study PRJEB29015, sample SAMEA2737795) | human gut metagenome | biome: human gut; feature: human-associated habitat; material: faeces | place: China | collected 2012 ... | reverse complement strand
CAGAAAGGCTTCTAAGGAATTATAAGCGGAAACAGGCGCAGGCCGTGACATTCAGGAGTTTCGAAAGCATCGAGAATCTCTGCCAATGCATGAGCATGCTTGTTTTGATGCGCCTTGAAGATCCGTCAAATATATATGACAGAGTATCCAGGATATTTGGATAAAGAGAATCGATGGCTTTGACTGTTATCAGTCTACACCATCGGTTCTCTCAAGTCCAGCTAACTCCTGAACAGTAACGAAAAAGGCAGAAAATAGATAAAGAATGTCAAGAATAATCAGATATCAAATAATTCGTATCAGAAAACAAACGGCACGATAAGTTGTATCCTTTGGGCATAATAAATAGACAGGCCCGTACATTTCATTACGAATGAGGAGGAAAATACTATGGATAAAAGATTATGTGAACTACTCGGATACAAGTAACCGAGCTTCGAGGTAAAACCTCTCTTTTTTCCCACTTCTCCGGATGACGTTATAAATGGGATGACTGTAACCATCCACTCCGTAGCATAATGGGCTATCTCCGGCGTTCCACCGGTTCTCAGATATATTGCTGAAATCCGGACAGTATCTGTCTGGATGTAATTACGCATATAATAAAGTCCGTTCCCTGAGTTCCTCCATAAGGCCTTCCAGGGAGATGGGTTTCCATCCGCATTCCTTTCCTGCGGAATATTCCTCTGCAAGGATACGGACAGCTTCCTTTTTAATGTTAAGTGCCGCCTGATGATCCCTGTCCATGGCGTTCCCGCATTCCGGACACACATAAAGACGGTCATTTATTTTTAATTCCCTGTGGATATAACCGCAGGAGATGCAGGTCTTTGAAGACGGGAACCATTTTCCCACCCGGATGAGCAGGTGCCCATATTTTATGCATTGCTGTTCCAGCAGCTGGATAAACCCTCCCCAGCCATTGTCGGATAGGGATTTTCCAAGGCGGAGGGATTTTTTCATTGCAGCAATGTCCAGGTCTTCAACTGCGACAACGTCATACTCCCCTGCCAGCCTGCAGGCAGCCTGTTTCTTGAAATCTTCCCTCTGATGCTTGGCTTTCGCATGCAGACGGGAGATCCGGATACACTGGTCCCTGTAGTTGGCAGAGTCTTTTTCCATCCGGGAGAGTTTTCTCTGCTCCCTGGCGATCTTTTTTTCAGTAGCAAGGGAATGCTTCTCAAAATCAACCCTGTTGCCGTTGTTATAATAATAAGGGAATTCCCCGTTGGAATCCACGTACATATGCGGGATGGACATATCCAGCCCTATGACTTTCAGGGAAGAAACATCCCCTTCTGTTTCAAGAAAAGTGTTATCTCTTTCCTCTTTTGAAGGGTACTGGTACTGGATGGAAAAATACCATTTTCCATCCGGTTCCCTGGTCACGGTGACACTTTTTAAGGTGCCGCCCGGTTCAACCGGACGGTGGGCTTCGATCTTAACAGCTCCCGGTACTTTTGGAAGAACAAGCCCTTCCCCTGTCAGCCTGATATTCCCGTTTATGAGACATGTCTTATAGGAATCCGGGCAGAGATATTTTTTCTTGAACCGGGGTTTGCCTTTTTCTCCCTTCAGCCACTCAGAGAACGCCCGTTCCACGTTAAGCTGGACGTTGGCCAGGGCATTGGAATCTGCAAGACGCAGGAATTCCAGTCCTGATGCATCCTTATAATCAGCAGGGGTGTTATACAGTGTCTCTCCCATGATCCGGTAAAAATCCAGACGGTCGCCTACCATACGGTTCCAGAAGAAACGGCAGCATCCGATGGTCTGTTTCATCGACTGTTCCTGTTCTTCTGTCGGATAGCCCCGGAAGCGGTAGGTGATATAAGAAGCCTCTTCGCCTTTTTTACGGGAAGAGGTCTTTTTCTTTTTCTTCTGACAGAATAAGTCAAGGAATACCCCGGCATCGAATCGCATGCCGTCATCTTCCGTATACAGTTCTGTGTGATCGATGACCTGCTGGATCCTGACAGCTTCAGTAATGCTGACAATCTTTTTCCTGCCCATACCGGGAATCTCCTTTCTATCTCTGCACATTTTTCTGATGTTCAATATACCGCCTGATATTTTCTTCGCTGGTGGAACCTATTGTCTCCACAAAATAACTTCCATTCCAAAGCTGGCCTTTCCAGAGGCTCTTTCTCAGTTCCGGGTATTCCATGAACAGGACACTCCCGGAAATCCCCTTTAGGTATTTCACGATGGAAGTAATGGACAGCTTAGGCGGAGCGGATACAAAACAATGGACATGATCCCCGTCGCCCACTTTACAGGTATCGAGGCAGAAGCCTTTCTCTTTTGCCACTTCCCGGAGGATCACGTATAGTCTCTGTTCTATTTCAGGAGAGAGTACCTTCCTCCTGTACTTTACGCACCAGACGATATGATAATGAATATTGTACACACAGGTACGTGCGTGTATGTATTTATCATTCATACATATACTGTACCATACAATCCAATTATTTGCAAGTATTTTCAGACTTATAGCGCATGGTGTATACTCCAAAAACATAAGTTTGTATCAGAGGTATTGGAAAGATCTGTCTGGGAATCCGTGACGCTTTCATCTCGGAGACAAGTCACCGAGAATTCCCGCTCGGTCTTCTTAAAGAGATTAAAAGAACGGATGAGAAAAAAAATAAAAGACATGCTGCTTCAGTATATTAAAACAGCGAGAAAATCTTTCAAGTGTGACATATGGCAGGAAAGCCTGGTCGATGAAAGGATATTAACAGAAGATGCGAGATGCGGGGACTCTACAGCACGATATCTTCTGTCAATCTACTGGCTTTTAAAATCCGCAGATATATATTACCCACCAGCTGTAAAGTCCATAGGGATCCTATATGGGGAAATGTTAAAATTACCATCCGCGGAAAGAAGTTATACAAAACTTTGCAAGGATACGATAGCTTTTCTGAGAGAAAGAGGAATTGATACGGAAATTGCGGAGACTTTGGAAATAGAAGTGTGCGGATGTATGTATGAGAGATAAAGATTTTTCGTATGAGAATCGGACATATTATAGATAAGATACAATAAAGAAAAAAAGAAAGGAGGACCTGTTTATTTCTTTTGCTGAAAAATACACAATTAAGGAAGATCAGAAATGTTCTTCCTTTTTTGCTGGAAAAAAGTGAATTCGAATTCACTTTTTTAAATCAGAACCGGGTTCCGATTCGTTCAGAGAACCGAAGAGAAACGGCAGGCTATGCAATCAGAACCGGGTTCCGATTGAGAAATGTATTTTTGGAAAGATTCTACAGTTGCAGGAGGTTTTCTTCGCACCAAAAATCATATTACTTAAAAAGGTGTATCTTAAAACAAAAGAAAGGTGGTAGAAAATGATGAAAAACAAAGCGGTTGCATATGTAGATGGAAGGTATAATAAGAAAGAAGACCTCTGCGGATGGGGTGTCGTATTTTTGTATGAGGATGAGGCTCCGGAATATTTTAGTGGAAGCTGCAGGGGAATCCATTGGAATGTTACGGGGGAAATTAACGCAGCGGTGTATGCCGTAGAGAAAGCACTGGAATATGGCTGTTCTGCCATTGAGATCCATTATGATTATACAGGGATCGAGAGATGGGTGACCGGTGCATGGAAGGCAAAGAAAGAGGAAACACAGGAATATCGGGATAAGATGAGAGGATTCTTCGGCATGATCGTTATCGGGTTTGTACATGTCAAAGGTCATTCCGGAGATAAGTACAACGATAAGGCAGATGAGCTGGCAAAGACCGGGGCCGGGATCCTGGAAGAAACCTTTGCAGAGGATGCCGAGGTGAAAGAGCCTGCAAAGAAAGGCAAGAAAACAAAAGACCTGCCGGGAATAGGAGAAGGAATCAATCCACGGTGCGAAAAAGCAATCAGGCTTTTCAGAAAAAAGCGAAATCCCAGGTTTAAGGACTTTATGGAATTGAAATCCTATGGACAGGATAACTATTCCAGGTTTAAAGAAGAAGTCCTGCTCTTAATTCTGGGAGAAGGTGTCTGTGAGGAAATCCGCGGAAAAGTAAACGAACCGGAAGGATATCTTCCGGCTTTGAGATGGGCTGCAAGAGGTTTGTCCGCGGAGGATGCTTCCCGCAAGGGAAATGTGGATCTGGAAGTGTCGGCGAACTGCAGATAAAAAAGGGACGTTCAGTTTTTCCTGAACGTCCTTTCCTTATTTAATCAGTTTGAAACCAGGGCAATATCTGAACACTGCTTTTCCCAGAATCTCGTCGAACCTGACATAGGTGTTGTCCCAGAACCTGGAATCATAAGAACAGTTCCGGTTGTCTCCCATGACAAAATAGGAATCCTTTGGGACTGTGTATGGACCAAAGCTGCCTTCTGTTTTCTCTGCGGTAAAACTGTCATCCAAAGGTTTTTTGCTGCCGTCAATATAGACGTCCCCGTCTTTGATCTCCACCGTCTCTCCGGGGAGTCCGATGATCCTCTTTATATATAGTTCGGATTCATCGTCCGGATATCTGAAAATGATGATATCGAACCGTTTTGGATCACGCATCTTTTTGCATATCTGTTTATCCCCTATCTGAAGATTGATCCCATAGGCAAGTCTGTTTCCAATCAGCCGGTCTCCGGTCATGATCGTTTTCTCCATTGACTCGGATGGAATGACTGCATTGATGATGATACAGGTCACCACAAACAATGCCAGGAGAAAAGCAATGAGCGTGGTCTTTACGGTACTGAGTATTTTTTTGACTATAAGTTTATTCATGAAAGTCCTCCAATTATTTTAGGGATAATATGCTTAATTTTATTTTTTGACTAAAAAATCATATTGTCATTATATTTCAAAACGAGAGGAGAATACAAATGAAATTTAAAGAAATCGAAGTTGGAAAAAGTGAGCAGATCCGCGCCCTGTTAACAGGGATCGAGGAGAGAGGTGCAAAAGCAGGAACCCGGTACCTGATCTTAAATTTCACAGACGGGGAACAGACCGTAACGGCAAATTATTGGAACTGCACCAGGGAGGAGTTTACTGCAAAGGAAGGACAGGTACTTGATCTTCGGGTCGATGCCAAACTCTATAAGGGCAGTACCTCATATACCGTCCAGTCTTATCTGCTGACAGATGAATCACCGGAGGCTTATGTGACATCCGCACCCATGGATTCTGTTGATATGTTCAACAAGATCCACAGTTTTGCGACAGGCCTTGGGGTATATGGCATGCTTGTCTGCACCCTGTTAGAAGAAAACCGCGAGAAGCTGCTTACATGGGCGGCCGGAAAATCTGTCCATCACAACATCCGCGGAGGGCTATTGTACCACACGTATACCATGTTAAAGTCTGCATCCCAGCTGTATAAGGTATATAAAAACATCCTTCCGCTGGACAGGGATCTTTTGTTTGCCGGTGTGATCCTGCATGATATTGGAAAGGTAAGAGAGCTTTCCTGTTCAAGCATCATGAGCATTGATTACACACCGGACGGAAATCTCCTGGGACATTTGTTCATTGGTGCAGAAATGGTCGGAGAGTGTGCAAGGAAACTGGGCCTTCCGGAGGAAAAGACACTCCTTCTCCAGCATATGCTGCTTTCCCATCATGGAAAAAGGGAAATGGGGGCAGTCACACTGCCGGCAATCCCGGAAGCATCCATCCTGCACCACGTTGACTGCATGGATGCTGAGATGTACATGTTCCGGTCAGCAAGGGAAGAAACAAAACCGGGAGAAATGTCTGATCGGTTATTCGCCCTGGACTGCCGGGTGTACAATACAAAAAAATGAATTCGAATTCACTTTTTTATGCCTCCGCAAGGGGGCATTTTTTTATGAAATATAAAAATTGTCAGTTTATAGAAGTAAACAAAAACGATAGGAGAGATCCAAAATAAGGAGGAAAAATCTATGAAGATTAAAGACATCTATGTGATCAAGAAAGACGGAACAAAACAGTCCTTTGACGGTGAGAAGATCGTCAGAGCCATCAATGCATCTGCAAAAAGGATCGGAGAAACCCTTTCCGCGGAAGATGAAGAAAGAACCGTGGAGCTGGTTCTGAAAAATATCCATGAAGCAGAGGTACCGATCCTTACCATGCACTCCCTTGTGGAGGAAGCCTTAGATGAGGTCAATCCGAAGGTTGCAAAATGCTACCGGGACTACAGAAATTACAAAACAGATATGGCCCGGATGTTAGCAGAAGTAAACGGGGAGGCTGACAAGGTACTGTTTGGTGTCGACCGGAGCAATGCCAACTCCGACGGCAACCTGGTATCCACCAAAAGGGCATTGATCTTTGGTGCTTACGAAAAGACCATGTACCGGGAGTTCTTTCTTAATAAAGAGGAACGCCAGGCAGACAAGGACGGTTATATCTACGTGCATGACAAAAGTGCCCGTATGATCACCATGAACTGCTGTCTGTTTGATATGGAACATGTCTTAAAAGGCGGCTTCAAGATGGGCGGTATCCATTACAATGAACCGTCTTCCCTTGATACGGCGTTTGATGTCATCGGAGACATTATCCTTAATACCGCTGCGCAGCAGTATGGCGGCTTTACCGTTCCGGAGATCGATAAGGTTTTAGGATACTACGCAGAGAAAAGTTACAAAAAATATACGGACGAGTATATCAAAGAAATGCAGGCTGCCCTTTCTGTGATCGTGCTTCCTACAAAAACCGTAGAACGGGCCCATGATTTTGCCATGAAGAAGATTGAGCGTGAGTTCCGTCAGGGCTGGCAGGGAATCGAGTATAAGTTGAACACTGTCGGTTCTTCCCGTGGAGATTATCCGTTCGTGACCGTAACCTTCGGGCTTGGTGTCAGTCGTTTTGAGCGGATGTGCAGCCATGTCATGATGAAGGTCCATGAGGAAGGACAGGGAGAAGAAGGCTTTAAGATCCCGGTACTTTTCCCTAAATATATATTCCTTTATGACAAAAACCTGCACTGCAAGGATGGTGTCAACCATGATATCTATGAAGATGCCTTAAGCTGTTCTTCAAAGACCATGTATCCGGACTGGTTAAGCCTGACAGGGGAAGGTTATGTCCCAGAAATCTACAAAAAGTACGGACGTGTGATCTCCCCGATGGGATGCAGGGCATTCTTAAGCCCATGGTATGAAAGAGGCGGCATGTATCCGGCAGATGAAAACGATGCCCCGGTATATGTGGGACGTTTTAATGCAGGGGTTGTATCCCTCCACCTTCCGATGATCCTTGCCAAAGCAAGAGAGGAAAAAAGGGACTTTTATGAGGTGCTGGATTATTATCTCCAGATGATCCGCAGCATCCATATCAATACTTATGAATACCTGGAAAAGATGAAGGCGTCCACAAACCCGCTTGCATACTGCGAGGGCGGTTTCTATGGCGGACATTTAAAGCCTGAAGAGGAGATCCGTCCGCTTTTGGCGGCAACAACCTTTTCCTTTGGCATCACTGCCTTAAATGAACTCCAGGAGTTATACAACGGCAAGTCGATTGCCGAGGATTCCGACTTTGCTTATGAGGTCATGGTGTACATCAATAAAAAAGTTGCAGAGTTTAAGGAAGAGGATCATATCCTCTATGCCATTTATGGAACACCAGCGGAGAGTCTGTGCGGGCTTCAGGTTCAGCAGTTCCGGGCAAAATACGGGGTTATCAAAGGGGTTTCCGACCGTGCGTATGTAAGCAACAGTTTCCACTGTCATGTGACGGAGGATATCTCACCGGTACAGAAACAGGATAAGGAAAAACGCTTCTGGAACCTTTTCAACGGAGGCAAGATCCAGTATGTCCGTTATCCGCTCGACTACAATAAGGAAGCAATAAGATCCCTTGTAAACCGGGCAATGGAGATCGGTTTTTATGAAGGTGTCAACCTTGACCTGTGCTACTGTAATACCTGCGGTTATTCCGCAGTTGAAATGAACGGGACCTGTCCGAAATGCGGTTCTCACAAGATCATCCAGGTAGACCGAATGAACGGCTATCTTGCCATCACGAGAAATGCAGACGGTTCCTCCCGTTACAACGATGCAAAACTGGCGGAGATCGCTGAACGAAGATCGATGTGACTGGTTTTAAGAGGCTCGATGGAGCCTCTTTTTTTCGTGTGGGGAGCGGACTTTCCGGTTTTATCATATTATGGTGGAAAATTCAAAAAGGGAGGTTTTCTTATGACAGACTTAGATGTTCAGGTGTACAAAGAGCTTTTGAATGCAGAATACGAAAAGTTAGAAAAAGCATCCATCCGGTCACCGGATGTGCGGCTGTCCGCAAAACAGGATGGAATTCTGACTGCGATCCAGCTTTTAGAGCAGGCTGAGAAACGAAAACGCGGAAGGGCTTCCGCCATACGGAGAAAACTGATCGATGCAGGGATGTTTACGGAGGATGGCGAGCCGGCAGCGAAGGTCACAATGCAGGTTCCGGACTGGCTGGGGGATTTTGATCCGGAAGCAGGGAGGCATGTATGAACCGGGTACAGAAAGCGGCAGTCATAATCATCACCCTGTTACTGGTAGTACTGGGGACAGCCTATGGTGCCGGATATTTTTATTTTGGTTCCCATTTCCTGCCGGGTACAGAGTTAAATGAGTTTGATGTTTCATTCAAAACCGTCGCAGAGGTACAGGACCTGCTCGACCAGAAAGTAAAATCCTTTGCAATCGCCGTAGAAGAGAGAAACGGCGGAAGGGAAAAGATCGATGCCAGATCCATCGGAATGAAATATAAACCAGGTGGAACGGTGCAGAAACTCCTTTCCGGACAGGACAGACTTTTATGGTTCATTCCAGAAAGTTCCTTTGAAAAGACCGACCTGGGGTTTGTCCTGGATGAAAAGCTTCTGGAAGAACAGATCTCCGGTCTGGACTGTATGCAGAATATGTCTGCCCCGACAGATGCAAGGATCCTGTATAAAGAAGGGGAAGGGTTTATCCTGATCCCGGAAAAGGAAGGTTCCAAGGTGGATCTCGAACAGGCATCTGAGCTGATCGACACTGCCATCCGCAGAGGAGAAAGCTCCGTCGATATTTCCGGCTGCTATGAGGAGCCAAAGATAAGACAGGCAGATCTGGAGAAGAAATATGAGACATTGAAAAAATTTCAGGATGTCATCATCACCTATGATTTCGGCGACAGGACGGAAACCCTGGATATCGGAAAGATCCGGGATCTTATTGTGGATGATGAGCTGAACAGGGAAAAGGTTTCTGCATATGTGGAAGAACTGGCTGCAAAGTATGACACTAAAGGGACAGAAAGGAATTTTGTCACTTATGATGACAGAAAGATCAAAGTTTCCGGAGGAAATTACGGATGGAAAATCGACCAGGAAAAAGAAACGGACGGTCTTATGGATACCATTTTAAGCGGACAGACGGATGTACGCACCCCTGTCTATGAGCAGGAAGCAAAAGAAAGTGATTCCAATGACATCGGATATACCTATATCGAGGTGGATAAGGAAAACAGCCAGTTTATCCTTTACGTTGATGGGAACCCTGTCATTCAGACAACCGGTATATCCGGCTCTATTGAGAACGGAGTGTATTCCCTGAAAAAACCGGTGAGTGAAGAGGACGGAAAAAACTGGTGCCTGCCATTTGGTTCGGGACAGTGTATCTACGGGGCTGATATGGACATTTCTGATGAAACATCAGACCTCGATACGGCAGAGGAAACGGACAGTGTGGAGGACCTGCAGATCGATGATCTGGAAGAGCTCTTGTCTGATCCAGCCCCTGTCCCTGAGGAGGACGGATGTTTTGCAATACCGGAAGACTCCGCCCGCGATGCTTTTTCCCAGTGTAAAAAAGGAATGCCGGTAATCATATATTAAAAGGAGATTTTCATGAAAACAAGAAAAAAAGGATTTTTCAACCCATTAAAAGTAAAGGAACTGAGGAGAAAGATGCTCCTCATCATAGGCGTGATGTTTATCATCCGCCTGTTGAACCAGATCCCCACACCGGGAGTCAACCATGATTATCTAAAACAGATACTTGGCGGCAGCGGGGCAATGGGATTTATGGATCTGATGACCGGCGGAAGCTTAAGCAGCCTGTCCATCCTGGCGTTAAATATTTCACCGTATATCACTGCTTCCATCGTGATCGAGCTGTTAAGTATCGTGTTCAAGCAGCTGGATGAAATGAAGCGGGATGGAAAGCACGGACAGGAAGAACTGAAAAAGATCACACTGTATTCTGCAATCGGATTATCCTTCATCCAGGCTCTTGCCATGTCTGTCGGTTTTGGACGAAAAGGAATGCTGACACATTTTACCTGGTACTGGGTACTGATCATCACGCTTATCTGGACAGCTTCCGCAGGTGCCCTGGCTTTTGTGGGAAATTATATGACGGAAAAGAAGCTCTGCAACGGGGTATCCCTTATTCTTGCATGCAATATCTTATCCGGTGTACTGGATGACTTATTCTCCTTATGGGAGACTGCCTTTACCGGTCATAAAACAGCGCAGGGTATCCTTTATATCTCCCTGCTTGTGGTATTTATCTTCCTCATGACATTCTTCGTGGTCTATTTACAGACCGGAAAGAGAGAGATCCCGGTAACAAATGCCAGAAAGTTTAATGGAAGGGTAAATCCGGCAGCCATGAAGTCCACGCTTCCGATCCCGGTAAACCCGAGCAATGTCATACCGGTCATCTTTGCATCCTGTATCTTCTCCATTCCGTCCATGATCGCCATGGTCGTGACGCCGAAATGGGGAAGTGTCTGGGCGCATATCGTGAACCTGACCAATACATCTGACTGGTTTCGCCCGTCTGAGTTTTACTACACAGCGGGATGGATCGTGTATGTGGCCCTGATCCTGTTTTTTGAGGTATTCTACAACAACATTATCTTTAATGTTTTGGAGATCTCAAACAACATGAAAAAGGCAGGAAGCCAGATTCCGGGAATAAGACCGGGGGCAGATACTGCGGAGTATCTCAGAAAGAAAGTCAAACATACAACACTCCTTGGCGGGATCGGGATCTCTATCGTGGCAACAGTACCGATGGTCTTATCCGGAGTATTCCATATCTCCAACATCTCGCTTATGGGAACATCATTAGTCATTATCGTCGGAGTTATCATTGAGAATGCAAGACAGATTGATGCAGACACAAGCGCATATAAATTTGAAGGGATCATCAGGTGAGAGAATTGAAAAATGAACTGAATGAATTTAAGACAAATTTTAAGAAAGTCATATGGCCAAAACCGCTGAAGGGATTAAAGACAACCGGAATGGTGATTTTGGTATCCGTTGCGGCAGGTTCCCTGATCTCGTTTTCAGACTTTTTGGGAAAATGTGGAGTGAGCCTGTTTATCAAATAAGAAAAAGAGGAGCGTAAGCTTCTCTTTTTTTTGAAAAAAAGTGAATTCGAATTCACTTTTTTCTCACATTAACCCCGACAACCCTGACGGGGATCCAAACTCCGGCGGGAGAAAGGAGATTATATGTCACAGCTGAAAATCAAAGAGAAGAAAAACCACTTTGCCTTTCTGGGAAACTTCATCACTATCCTGATCCTTGTGGTGGCGATCGGAGTATGTGCCTATGCAGGGGGGAACCTGTATAAGATATTCAGTGAATATAAGGCTGGAACGGATGAGTATGCAAAGATATCCGACATGGTAGTGACGGAAAAAAAGGCAGATGTGAAAGACGAAACATGGGTGGACAAAGAAACAAAGAAAAAGGTCTGGACTGCTCCCATAGAGGTCGACTGTAAAAAACTGGCGCAGATCAATCCGGATTTTGTCGGCTGGCTGTATGTGGAAGCACTTCCGGATATCAGCTACCCGATGGTGCATTACAAGGATAATGATTTCTATCTGCACCGGACTTTTGAGAAGCAGGATAATTTTGCAGGGACTATTTTTACCGACTGTCAGAACAAAAGGAACCTGGGAGACAGCAATACCATCATTTATGGACATAACATGAAAAATGGTTCCATGTTCGGACAGCTGAAACAGTTCAAGCTGCCGGAGACCATCCAGAAAAGCAAATACATCTGGATACTGACTCCGGATGAGGTATGCAAGTATGAGATCTTTTCCTGTTATACGGCAGAAGTGGGTTCCGATACGTATACCCTGATCAAAGGGCCCGGCAAGGGACTGGTCGAATATGCCGAAAAGATGCAGGCAAAGGACACCCTTGGGCTTACAAGACGGGAATTTGATGTAAAGGACAAGGTCATCACCTTAAGTACCTGTACGGGCAACGAAGCAACCAGATATGTGGTACAGGCAGTCAAGGTCGAACCATGATTTTTCATTTCCTCCTGTTTTTTCCACTTTCTTTGTAATTTGAAACGCGAAAGGAGAAAAAATTATGTTTGAAGAAATGAAAGAAGAACTCAGGGATATCTTAGATGTACCGGAGGGAGAAGCCATGCTGCCGAAGCTTGAAAAAAATATGGCTTGTTCAGCAGTCCTTGGAGGAGGTTTTCTGGCGATCTATGTATTGTTCGCCATCCTCCTTTGAGAGGCAGGACTTCTGCAAACATGCAGGACTTTTGTCCTGCTTTTTTTATTTTCCATTTTGATATTCATATTTCTTTTTGAAACTTAAAATACGAAAGGAGAAAGGTCATCATGGATGAAAAAAGCAGAATTCAGGCAGCAACAATCTTACAGGGTATCGTTAAGGGGTATATGAACCCTGTAAGGCATATGTCCGCGGATGATGAAAACTATGAAAAGTGGATGCGGCTCGTGGAAAGGATGGATCAGGAAAATGCAAAAGATCCGTTCTTTGAACAGGTAATGTTATCCCTTACCGCAGAGGGTTATCTTCCGGGAGGAGAAGCAGGGCTTGGATATAAGCCTGCAAGGAATCTCCTTGACCAGTGGCAGATCGAGGATGTGATACAGGAATTTTACAACTCTATCCTGGAAAGAAAGGTAAACGGTATCCGTTATTCCCTAAAAGGTTTTTGGGATAAATATACCGGCTCCGGTGTGGTTTTTTCTGAAAACCTGATAAAAGCATACCGTCAGGCGTACTGCCAGGCGGCATGATGGCTTTGGCCAGTGTTTTTACACTGGTCTTTTCTTTTTTTTCTTTTTTTGTCATTTTAGCTTTGCGCATGACCAGCGCAGAGGATCCGCAATAAAAATATAAAAAAAGGAGGGCAGGATAATGTCTGTTTGTGCGGATGCAAACAAAATCCTGCATAATGGTTATGAAGAAAAGATATGTAAATGCTCTTCTTCTCGGCATGAGTCTCTGTGTAGCCGCTCCCGGTATAGTAGTCAGTGCATCAGAAATACCGGCCAATGAGAGTGCCGTAGAGGACACCAGCGACGCAGAACTCGAAGCGATTATGAGGGAGGCAGAAGCTGCGGCTGCAGGAGCGGACGGGACAGAGGGATCCGGTTCTGATGGATCAGCCACAGAAGAGACAAAGTATGCGGCAAAACTGACCGAAGTGGTAGAAACCCTGGAACAGAAGGTATCCGCCGGAGGCAGTGCCATGTCCAAAGAGGATGTTTCCATCTTAAAGAGCTTCTTTGAGAGTATTTCCCCGGAAGATGATTTTGCCACTGTTACGGATTTCCTTTCCTTTGTACTGTCCTCTTACAGTGACCAGGGGATTGACGGGGGTGACTCCCATGTGATCGAACCATCCTTGGATAAGGTAAAGGAGATCACCGGGGCCTTTGTTTCCGTATACGGGGAAACTGATGTGATCGACGGTGTCAAAGGATATGTCCAGGATAAGCTGGGAGACCTGTCCTTATCCGAGGAGGAGATCAAAAAGATCACTGATCTTGACAGTATTGATTCCATTTTCGATGCGGCTAAAGATTATCTCCAGAAAGCAGAGGGAGACGGAGATGGTTCCGATGGCGACAACAGCGGAGATAATAACGGCTCCGATGGGGACAACAGTGATGGAGATAACAGCGGGGACAACAGCGGAGACAATAACGGGGATAACAATGGAGACAATTCCGGTGATAATAGTGGAGATAACAGCGGAGATACAGACGAGGCACTGAAGGAAGCCACTGAAGATGCCATCAAAGAGATCGAAGCAATCGACATCAGTTCCCTGACCGGTGAAAGAAAAGAAGCTGCAGAAAAATACCTTGCAGAAGTAAAGGAAAAGATTACAAACGCTTCCTCTGCCGAGGATATCGAGGTCCTTTCCGCGGAAGCTTCTGCCACACTGGAAAGCCTTCTCGCACAGGAAACCTTAGAAAGCCAGAGGACAGCTGCAAAAGAAGCATTAAAGGAATTCTTTGATGGTGCGAAATTTGAGACCGATGAATTAAAGGCAGCAGCACAGGAGATCTATGATTCCGCTATGGAAGCCATCGACCAGGCTGACAGTATTGAAAAGATCAATGACGAACTGGATTCCGCAAAAGAGGACATCCAGAACGTGATCGACCAGAAAGACGGGGTTCTTGATACCTTAAAAGAAAATGCAAAGAAAAACATTGACGAAGCAGGGGATGCGATTCAGACGGAAAGCCAGCTCCCGGATGAGGTCGTAGCCATGGCAGAGGAGCAGATCGATGCAGCTGATTCTGCTAAGACCATCCAGTCCATAAAGACGGTTTCCAAGGAGATCCTTGCAAACATGAAGTCCGCCCTTGACGAAAAGTCAAAATCTTCCGTTTCGGATACCATCAGCAGCTTGAGGGGGATCTCCCTTAACAAGGATGATCAGGATTTGTTAGCATATATGGCAGAAAAAGCCTCCGCAGCAGAATATGCCGATGCATGCACCCTTATGGAGGCCGCTGTGGAGTATGTATCCTTAAGTGATGCAGACTTTAAGGATGTGCTGGTGGATGATATGAAGGATGTCCTTGCCGACGCAAAAGAAAATAAGACAGAGGATGCCCAGAAGATCTTTGATGAAGCGGTGTCATCCATGAAAGATGTTTCCCGTCTGAACACATATAAGGTATATGAGAATGCCATGACAGAACTTGGCAAACTGAAAGCAACAGATGAAGTTTCCGCAGCAAAGAAAGAAGCAGAAGCAAGCCTTGACAAACTGGTGGAAGGGATCACGGATAAGACCGTCAAAGCAAAAGCAGAGGATATCGTAGCAAAAGCAAAAGAAAGCCTCAAAGATGCCAAGACTGTTGAGGAGGTCAATAAGATCGTTGAAGATGCCGCCGGTAAGGTGGAGAAAGTCAAGAAAGAAGCCAGCGATGCAGAAAAGCTTGAGAAGAAAAAGAAAACTTATCAGGCAAAACTGGATGACCTGGTCAAGAACGTTACTGATTCCGAGTTAAAGACTACCTTATCCAAGATCGTTGATTCTGCAAAGGCAGATATCTCCAATGCCACGTCAGAAGAACAGATGAATGAGATCCTTACAAAGGCAAAGAATGATATCAAGAATACAACCGTGGAATACAGCAAAAACAAGGCCCTTGCCACAAAGAAGGCACAGCTGATCGAAAAACTGACTTCACTGGCAGACGGAAAGTCCTTAAGTTCCGAAGCCCTTAGTATCATCAGCCAGGCCAAGACTGACATCATGGATGCATCCACATCCGAGGATGCGGTTTCCATTTACAACACTGCGGTAGCAAGATTTAAGGAAGCTTATGTCAATGACCTCCATACCTCCTATAAGGAGAAACTGGATGCCCTGGCACCGGATGCCTCCTCTACACTGGATGATACCACAAAGACAAAGATCAACGACACCATCACAAAGGCAAAAGAAAACATCGACAAGACTTCAAGTGAGGATGCGATGAAACAGATCTATGACCAGGCAGAGAAATCCGTTTCCCTGTTAAAGGAGAACTCATCTTTCCTTGACAAGGTAAAAGAGGATGCCATCAACGAGCTGAAGAACTACACTACCCTGAACACAGAGAGTGTACAGAAGGTTATTTCCGCTTATACAAACAAGATCCAGAGTGCCACCTCTGAAGACCAGGTTAAGCAGTATCTGTCTGATGCCAAAGGACTGTTAGACAAGCTGAATGCAGCCGCAGGCATCACATCTTCCACTGACCAGAACGATGGAACATCCACAAGCTCCACAGCATCAGGAACCGATGTACAGAGTGCATCCAAGAAGGGTGACGACACCCCGACAAGTTCCGTAAAAACAGGTGATGAGAATGGATTTAATATCATTGCCAGTGTTGCAGCCTTGATCGTTGGTATCGGTGCGGTAGGTGCCCTGATCTACATGAAATTCTTCAAGAAGAAATAAGCTTTCCTGCCCTGCGGGGGCAGGGAGCCGGGCTCCTTTGGACAGGCTGGCAGAAATCCGCCGAAGGTCGATCTGCCTTCGGCTTTTTTCGTGTCAGGGAAAAATTTTCCATAATCCTGTTAAGTTACAAAAAAAGGAGAGAAAAATGAAGAAAAACATAGAACAGGAAAAAGCCATCGCACAGCTGGAGGGACCGGTCATTTTGATCAGCTGTCCGGGAAGTGGAAAGACGACCACGCTGCTGCGGAGGATTAACCACATGCTTGAGGTGGGTATCCCGCCGGAAAAGATCTTAATGATCACATTTACAAAAGCTGCCGCACAGGAGATGTCCGTAAAATTTAAAAAGAAGTTTGGTGAACCCAACGGGATCACATTTTCCACCATACATGCCCTGTGCCTTAAGATCCTGATGACTTATGGCGGCCTGTCCGCGGAGAATATCATCAAGACCTCAGACCAGTGGAAGTTTTTACTGGAAACGGCAAGGAAATGCCAGAGTGTATATGACCCGGCAAAGGCAGCCGGAAACTTCCAGATGCTCTACAGTGCGGCCATGAACAACCGTATGTCCCCTTCAGAAGTAAATCCAAAGGATATAAAAGGGATCTCCAGAAAAGATTTCCTTTTTATGTCAGAAGAATACCGCAGGATGAAGGAAAGGACTGGGTACATTGATTTTGATGACATGTTGGTAAAGGCATATGAACTGATGACTGGGAACCCGCAAGTGCTCAGGCAGTTAAGAGAGCGATGGGATTACATTCAGGTAGATGAGTACCAGGATGTCAATTACCTGCAGCGTGACCTTGTATACCTGCTGGCAGGAGAGAAAAAGAACCTCTGCGTGGCCGGTGATGATGACCAGAGCATATACCGTTTCCGCGGAGCAAGACCGGAGATCATGCTCAATTTCCCAAAAGATTTCCCGCAGGCCCATGTATTTTGTATCAGTACGAATTACCGCAGTTATCCGGCTATTATCGGGTGCGCAGGAAAACTGATCGGATTCAACAAGAACCGTTATGAAAAACAGTTTTTAAGCGGTCAGACCGGGGATGCGAAGATACGCGTGATCGGAGAGGAGAGTCCTGCTCATCAGATGAAGGACGTTTCCGGGGATGTAAAAAGCTGCGGATATGCCTTTAATGAAAGTGCTGTTCTCTACCGGAACAATCGTCAGGCAGAACAGGTTGCTGAAAAATTCAGTGAAGAGGGTATCCCGTATTATTGTACAGAGGCTATCCCGGATTCTTATGAACACTGGATCTGGTATGATATTTTAGCATATTACCGGTTGTCAAGGGGGATTGCAGCACCCGGGGATTTTAAAAGGATCGCGGACCGCCCAAACCGGTATATGCGCCTGATCCTGCATGAGGCAGGAGGGGAACAGGAAGCAGATCTTTTAGAAGCAGCCAGCCGGAAATATACGGACTGGAGAAGGGACAACGCAAGGAAAATAATTCGGAAATACTTTTATGATATCCGGGAAATGGAGAAGAAAAGCCCAAGGCAGTTTCTTGACTACCTGTTAAAAGATGTTGGATATGAAAAATATCTCAGGGAGTATGCAGAGAGCCTGCAGCAGGACTTTGACGAGATGAAGCACATGCTTTCCATATACCAGAGGGATTCACAGAAGTTCCACACCATGAAAGAATGGCTGCTCTACATAAAGAAACGATCCATGAACTTAAACAATAATAATGACCAGGGTGTGTGCCTGAGCACCATGCACCGTTCCAAGGGACTGGAATGGAAAAACATTTACATCATAGACTGCAACGAGGGATATATCCCGCCGGGTTCCCCAGATACCCCTATATCACAGGAAGAGGTGGAAGAGGAAAGGCGGCTGTTCTATGTTGCAGTCACAAGGGCAAAGGAAAGACTATTTATCACTTATGTAGGGAACAAAAAAGGCAAACCGGTATCCCGTTTCGTCAGGGAGCTTCAGCTCAAGGAAAGCGGACGGGCTAAAACGGTCAAAAAAAACGACATGGTACGGCACAAAACCTATGGGGTATGCATGGTGCTATCCGTTAATGGCAGCAAATGCACGATACGCAGTCTGTCAGATGACAGGGATGCGGAAGTCCTTGTTTCTTCCCTTGACATAAGATAGCAAAAGGAGGCTAACATGAACAAGAAGCTGATCGCCGGGATCGTGATCGCTACAGCAGTTGTCTGCTGCGGAGGCGGTTACGTGGCAATGCAGAATGAAAAAAAAGTGAAACAGGAAAATGTGCAGATATCGGAAATGCTTGACAAGCTGCCGGATATCACGGTAAAGGAGGGGGAATCCCTCCCGGATCTGAAAAATAACATTGAAGATACCAGTATGATCGAGCCGGATACCTTAAAGGTTGACATCCAGAATGTGGACATCACTGTACCGGGTACCTATGATGTTGTTTATTCTTTTAAAGACATCCATGGAAATGAGAGGAGCAAGACCGTCCAGTGCAAGGTGGAAGCCAATCTTTTAGACCATGTATATGGAATGGATGATATTGAAACAGATTGCGGAAAGGAACTCCCAAAAGATGAAACTACTTTTGACGAGGAGTATGTTTCCAGTGTCACCAGGGATGATTCCGAGGTGGACATTGACACCCCCGGTACTTACAACATCACTTATACGGTACTCGGTACAGATGGCAGCATGGAGGAAGCAGACCGGCTTGCAAAGGTACTTGAGACCGCAGAGACCACACAGGATCCGGAAGAGATAGTGGAAACACCTGCCCCGACAGAAGAGACTACTCCGGAAACCGGAAACGTGGAACCGATCGAACAGGAAACCGTAAAGACCGGAGACAACACAAATGTGACAGGATGGATCATTGCCGGACTGACAGCCGGAGCTGCAGGTATCGGAGCTGTCCTTTACAGGATGCTTGGAAAAAAACGCAGAAAAAATTAATATTTTTCAAAGGATTCCCACGAGGAGTCCTTTTTTTCGTGTCAGAATCGTGATCCCCCGGTACAGGGTATTATGAGAAAAAAAGGAAGAGGGAGTAACGATTTCAGGAAAAACAAAATTTTTCCTTTTTTCCATATTAAGAAAGCAGACAGCACCCGTCAGGGTGCGGATAGAAAACTGGAAAGGAGGGCAGAATATTATTTCTGCAAAAAAGCAAGATGGAAAAACAGATACTGGAAGAGCTGTATGGAAAGCTCAGAGAGCTGATCCCTGATTTTGAGACCAGAGAAGAAGGAAATAAGAATTATATTTCCTATAAGATGCAGATCAACGATAAGGACTTTGAGACATCCGTCGTCATTACGAATGGACGTGCGGTGGCCATTACCGGAAAGCGTACTTATATCTACCAGATCAAAGAAAAGAGCTGTGAGCAGTTCAACAATGAAGTACAGACAAGATATCCACTATTCCAAATCTATGGAGGAAATGGGAACATTTCCGTAGGAAGAAGGCTGTTGTTTGATTCTGTAGATGAGCTGGTCACCAATATCCGGGAATTCAATTCCGTATGTAAAGCGGTGATCCCCCAGTTCGAGGGCAGCTGCGTGAACTTCCTTGTAAAGACCAGGGAGGAAGAGACTTATGATCCCACGCAGACATTTACTCCTCTGGAAGAAGAATCATCGAACGAAAAAAACGCCGATTACGTAGATTCTTTTGTAAAAGACCAGCAGGAGTATTGTAAAAAAACTTTTTATGAGCTGGCAGAGGGAACAGAACCCGTTACCAAAGGCAATGACGTTTCTTTTATAAGAAATGAGGGATATGGCAGTCTTAAGGTGACCATGGACAAAAATGTCCCGGAAGACCTTAAACTGGACTATGCCTATGTAGTCGATAACCAGGAGCTTGCATACATTGCGATTGCAAACATCACAAGTATTTATAAAGAACTGGAAGCTTTTTACAATGAAAAAAAACGCATGCTCCATGTGTATTCTTATGTGACTCCGGATAAATACCTTCCGGATGAACCAAAAGAGGGAATCGAACTGTTAAAGGAAGCAATCCATAATTCCCTTGAGACAGCGAAAAAATCAACAGTTTCCGGCGAACAGGTTTCTGCCAATATGCAGGCACTCATGAATGAGCAGCTGGAAGAGATCCGGTTAAAGACAGAGGAATTGGAATCTTCCAGGACACAGATCGAAGAGGAGAGGGAAGCCTTTGAAAAGGAAAAGGAAGCCTTTCTTAACGAAAAGAACCAGCTGGAGGCAGAACTGGAAGAGGAGCGGACAAAACTTCAGGAGAAGGATGCAGAACTGGCAGAACGTGAAAACGCGATCGCCGAACAGGAATCCATCAATGATGAAGAAAAAGCCAAGTATGCACTCAGCATGAAGAACCTTACCGGTGAGATCGCAAGGCTCCAGGCAAGGCTCGGACAGGGTTCTGCAGCAAAGGAAGATTCCGGGGAAGTTGCGAAGCTTAAGTCAAGATTAAACTCAGCGACTAAAGCAAGGGTTTCCGTGGAAAAAACACTGAACAATGAGAACAACGAACTCAGAAGAAAGAATAAGGAACTGTCAGACCTGCTCCTTGAAAAGACACAGGAAACAGACAAGCTCAAGGAAGATGTCCATGACCAGGCAGTCCATCTGTTTGACTCTGAAAAAGCAGAGTATTTAAAGAAGATCGAAGAGCTTCAGAAGATCGCCGATATTGCAGGAGAAGAAATGTCTCCTGAGCGGTGTGAAAAGGTGTTAAATGAAGACGGGGTTTACGGGGATGTCTCTATCCTCCACGGAGCCCGCAATGACATTGTTTCCTGCTCTTATTCTGAAAATTTCGCTGTCAAGGTTGTGTTTGGTCCCATTCCGTTTGCGGATGTATGCAAAAAATTAAAGAGAGTGGATACAAAGTCCCTGTCAAAATTAAACGATGAAGTGGCTGACGTAAAATTCTTTACAAAAGAAGACGGTGTTTATGCCCGTAAGTACATCAGCAGGAGGATAACAGAAGAGGAACTTCGTTCCGTTCTTTCCGAACTGATCGGGTATTTTGACGATGACAAGAAGCGGAGGTAAATAACATGAGTACTTCCTATATTTTTCTGGCAGGTGCATTGTTCCTGTTCGTTATCGCCATCGTTATACTGTTTATGGGCAAAGGGAAAAAAGACGATAAGAAAGTGGATAAGGAATTTGATGAAAACTATGCTGTGAATATCAACGAGGTTTATTTAAGGACAGGAGATGTCAGGGAAACACTGGTACAGATGCAGGATTCCTATGAAGACTATAATCCGCTCATGTCCGGTCTCCTTGGAAAAGCGATCACTTATCTGGATGGTGATTATGGGGATTACGAGACTGCGCTTGACATGATCAATGTCAACCATGATGAAACAGTCGATAAGGTCCATAAAGATATCATCTGTATGGCAGTATCAAAGAAGAAGGGGTTACCGGGCTGATGCCCGGTTTCCTGGTATTACAGGAAGCGGAAAGGAGATTTTTATGAAGAAAAACAACAGGCTTCTTATCGTGGTATTTGCAGTCCTGGCTCTTATCATAGGGGTACTGAAAGGGGTAGACTATTACAGGTACACCAAGGTTTCCAAGGAAAGAGTTTCAAGCATACAGGCAGAGTTTGTCGGGGAAGCTGCCCCGTCCCAGGAACTGTCGATGTCCATGTTTGATGTGACCGTCTATACAGAGACCGGTTCTGTTTATTCCGCAAGGTCGTTTGATATTGATGAAAAAAAAGCACCGGCCCATGGAGACAGTTTTGACACAAAGATTGAATATCATGGAAGCACAACTACAGTTACTGTTCCGATAACCCGCTCAAAAGTAGTACAATACAAGGTGGGTTATCCGACAAAGGAAAATGTTCTTGCTACAATTTATTCTAATGGGGACCTGGAATTTACAGGTTCCGGAAACACTATGAACTTTGCCAATGGCGATACGCCATGGGCTGACGAGGATTACACTTATGTGATCTTTAAAGATGAGATCACACCAACGAATGTCGACTACTGGTTTGAAGGAAACACAGTCCTGACAGGATGCGAAACCCTTCCTAAAAGCATTGAAAGCGCAAGGGGGACATTCCAGGGATGTGAAAGCCTGAAAAAAACACCGTCTTTTTTTCAGTGTTCATCACTTAAGATCATTACGGACTGCTTTTCAGGTTGTACAAGCCTTGAACAATCCGATCCGCTTCCGGTAAGTGTCATGGAAGCTAATGGAGCTTTCGAGGACTGTATCAAACTTACAAAAGCCCCGGATATGACAAAAACAAATGCCCTTTCTTCCATCAATGCGATCTTTAAAGGCTGTACGAGCCTGGTAGATGCACCGGTTATCCCGGATTCCGTACTGGACATGTCTGAAGCCTTTTTGGGTGACAGCAATATCTATACGGCATCTGCGTTCCCAGAGAGCGTGGAAGATATCTCTTCTGCTTATGCAGACTGTATCAGTCTGGAAAAAGCAGCTTCCATACCGGCATCCGTGATCAATTGCGATTCCTGTTATTCAGGATGTTCCAATCTGTATGGTGAATTATCCATCAATACAAACACGGAAGATTGTGCCAACCTGCTTTCCAATGCAGTCACTTCCGGAAAGACCTTGAAATTAAAAGGCAAGAGTGGAAGGCTGTTTGAGATCCAGCAGGACAGTGGAAGCAGATATGTTACGATCAAGAATACAGAAAAAGCCGAGAAAAACGCAAAAAAACTGGAACGCCAGAATAACCAGTAAGAGGAGGGGCATACAATGAGGAATTTCTTTGCAGGATTATTTCTTCTGCTCGGAGTAGGCTGTCTTGGTGTGGCAGGGTTTAGTGCCTATCAGGACAGGGTAATCTCCCCTCAGGTGTCAAGCGCATCCAGTCCGGTCCTTTTTTCACAGGTAAGTGACATTTCAAGTTACGTGTCACTGCCTGTACTAGAAGGGATGCAGGTAGAGGAAGTCGTAGAAGAAAAAAACTATGACGATACAGAGAAAGAGATCGTCGACACACTCCTGAAAAATGCAGGGGAGTTAAAAAAGGTCAGCGAAGAGTGTACAGTTTCCATGGATTTTACAATATCCCAGAAAGGAAAATTCGTTGAGAGAAAAAAAAATTACCTTGTAGGGATTGGAAACCGCACCCTGGATCCCGATATAGAAGAAAAACTGATCGGAATGAAGCCGGGGGACTCTGCAGACCTTGGAAAAGTGGAAGAATTTTTAAAATACAAGCATAAAGAGGTTTATGTCAAGGTCAATGCCGTTTACAACATAGAGTACCCAATCACGGATGACTATATGCAGAAAAACACGGAATACAGCTCTCTTGACGATATGGTACGCGGCACGATCAATAAGGATAAGCAGCAGAACCGTACGCAGCGGAGAGAGAAGACTATGGGCGAACTGCTTGACAGGGTTTTGGAAAAAACAACTTTTGTTTCCATCCCGGATTCCCTTATCGAAGAAGAACTTAAAGTATTAGATAAGGATGGGGAAAAACATACTTTCAAAGAAGCAGAACAGAGCCTGAAAAAAGTCTTCCTGATCGAGGCGGTCAACGAGAAATATAAGCTGGTATCTGCCGCGGAGATGGAAAAAAGAGCCAAAGATGTGATAAAATCATCTAATGCAGAATATTCAGAATATGAAAAGCAGAGACTGCAGTATTTAGAATGTGAAGAGGATGTGGTAAACTTCCTCTATAAGACGATCGATATTGTGGAAAAGGAGGAGTCTGCTGCAGATGAAGACGGAGGGATAGATCTTTCAGATGCCCAGATCGTTGAGTAACAGCAGTACCGCCACCTAGCGGAGATGATAAAAAGTGAATTCGAATTCTAATTTTTCATGGTAAAAAATATGGATAGATTGATGTTAAGGCTTGCAGAATTTGTTGTAACCCAGGCCAGCACGGATTACATAGAGGTATGGAACTCCTGGATCAATACGGGGATAAATATTCCTCAGGGAGCCATGCCTACCCTGCTGGCAGTGATCAGGGAACTTGTACTGATCGATCAGGGAACATTAAAAGAAGTGATTAGGGTTGAAAAAACCAGAATTATGGGATATATGATCCCTCGGTTTTTTATAGCGGACGATAGTAATAAAAAGTCTGTTCATTGAATGACCGGTGACTTTCGCCTGTATATTTTGAATCAGAAAGGAGACTCAACATGAAAAAAGAGGATTACAAGATGGAAGAAAGAAAAGAGTACAAAAAAAATGAGAATTACAGTCAGGAGGTGCTGGCGCAGATTATGAGCTCATATAAGATAGCCTGCACCTACGGGAATGATGTGCTTAAGAAGGACATGCTTGAAAAATTGTATTATTTTGGACGTTCCTATGTATACAGTGTTATGTGGGAGACTTATCCGACGATCATGAGAAATCCATTACACCGTGATGATGTGATCGATGAGATCTGGTGTGTGATCTTTGAGCAGATTGACAACTATGACTGCAGTAAATCATCTCTTACAACATTTGTTCTTCCATGGATCAGACACGTGGTTACAGAATACTGTTCCCGAAATTTCCACAAAACATCTGCGTATTATGCAGTCGGTATCAGAAAAGTTTCCGCAGCGATGAACTGTTGCCGGGAAAAGGATATCCCTTCCAACATCGAAACCCTGCAGAAACTGACAGGACTCAGAATCCCTACCATTAAAAAATGTATCGACCTGCTTTCCAAAAAAGATGTGGTTTCTTATGAGGTACTGAGCGAAAATGGATTTGAACAGTCATCTTCCCTCTGCTCCCCGGAAAACATTTTCTTAAAAAACGAAGAGACAGAAAGCTTTAACCACATTCTGGAAGAATCCCTGACAGAGGAAGAACTGGAGATCATGATCCTTCTTCTGCAGCCAGATAACCCGGCCAAGCTGAAAGCCAGCTACAGGGAAATCGCCCAGAAAACACATACCACCGTTCCGTATGTAAAGGACTGCATTTCCAGAGCAACCATGAAACTTAAAAACAATAAGGAACTGCTCCGTAAGTATCCGAACGTTATCAAAATGTATGATGAATCCATGATGGGAGAATCTGCTCCTGTGCTTGACGACGACGATTTTATCAAAGAACAATATGAGGAACTGAACGAAGACTAATATTTTTTGGGGAGGCTTAGACAGGCCTCCCTTTTTTTCGTTACAAAAACACACTTTCAAGTCCGGTATTAATATGATGAAAAGGAGGAAAGTTATGGATAAAAAGAATTTAAAGACACGTATCATGCGGGCGTCGGGAAAAGGGTGTGTGGCGGCAGTTTTTGCAGAAAGATCATCCATGGCATGTGTCCCTGCATTTATGGAATCCTGTGAAGCCGCCGGGATCAAACCGGCTGCCGGCGTGAGGATGATGGTAGAGGCTGCCGGTGTCAGGGGAGAGCTTTTATTTCTTGTAAAAGACCGGGCCGGCTACAGGGAGATCTGCCATCTGCTTTCCGATACGCTTGCAAAAGACGATCCTGTTGTCACAATGGAGATGTTCGGCCAGGGACATGTGATCATCGTCCATGAAAAAAACGGCCTTTTTGATAAAATATTAATGCGGAATAAGGAGATTAAAAAGGAGGTCAGGGAACTTAAGAGAAAAATGAAGGGGCTTCCAAGTGCGGGAGGGGAATCCTGGAAGGATGCTGTTGGAGAATACAACCGTCTGCAGGAAGAGGATGCCGTTGTCAGAATGTCATTAAAACAGGTCCCGGCTTCTGATTCTTATCAGCTGGATTTTTTAAATAAAAAGGCCAAAGAGATTGAGAGCAGGAAAAGAAAAGCAAAGGATATCCTTTCTGGAATCGAAAAAGGAATTAAGGAGAGGGAAAAACTGACAGTTCTCCTTGAAACAAAAAGTTCCCTGCTGGAAGAGGACGTAACGGTATTGTTCCGTGAGGCATATGATGCACTGTCCGTTTATGGGGATATTTATATTGAAACTGATGAAAAAGGAAGAGCGTTATGCCAGATTGCAGAAAGTGACAGCCTTCCCTGTATCCGTGAGATCCGGGAAACAGATGGGATAAAATATATACCCGGAACAGCTGCGGATGTACTGGATATCATAGACCAGTGCAGCTTCCGGTATGAGCCGGAGGACTGGACTGTGGGGCGCAGCGCAGAGGAGGAGATCAAAACCGGGATTGTGCGTTTAAAAGCAGGTGGATGTGCATGGACAAGCCTGTACGACACCCGGCTTGAAGCCGAAATAGAAATGCTACGGAAAACAGATACGGAAGGATATTTCCTGACAGTCTATGATATTCTAAGACATGCTGAAGAGTATTATCCGTCAGATCCGTTTTATCCCGGTCTGCTGGTAAGCTATGTACTTGGCATCACGGATATCGATCCTATCTGTAATGACATACTGACAAAACTTTCAGAAGAGACATTTGTAGCCGGGATCCATCATCCGCGGTTTATGATACGCCCTGAACTGTCCGATTCCTTATATAAAAAAATCAGGGAAAAGTATGCAGTTTCCAGGATATCAAAGGATACCATTGTGATCGGATACCCGGACATCAGGGATTATGTGCCGGTATGCAGGGACCGCATCCAGTGTGACAGGGATGAGGCAGAAAAAATGGGTTTATTCTGCATGGATCTTGAAGAACAGGAGTATCTGAGTATCTTCAAGGATTGTATCTCTTCCATACAAGATCCCGGTATCCCCATTGATCCGGAGGTTTTTAAGAACGTGATCGCAAAGGGACACTTAAAGGCGGATGCGGAACTCAGGCTTTATGGGGAGTACATCCAGGACAGATACGGGAATACTTTTTCTGTAAAGGAAGCCTATCCTGTTTCTGATGATGTATATTATATTTCTGCAAAAGTATATGAAGAGGCGGTTTTTTATCCATTCAGAAGAAGGTGCGGATGTCAGCTGTTTCTGATGGAACCGTCCGGAAGGCTGGTCAATACGGGCTGTTTATATTCATCCCGGATCGCTGACGTCCAGGGGGTGCGTATGATCCCCAAAATCTGATTTTTTTACTAAAATTTTCCATATTAGCGGCAAGGCAGCGATGCTTTGCCACTTTTTTTATTTTGGAGAAAGGAGAGTGAAAGAATATGGCAATTCATAATTATGTGAGTCTTTTCGGGGTAGTCAGGACTGCACCTCAGATAAAAACAGGAATGTATGGAAGGACGGCAATGGTTGCTGTGACAGTGGTCAGAGGTGACAGAAAGGAAGACACCATGCTGCTGCGCACTTCATTAAAATACAGCAGTCCGATTCTGTTTACCCAGGATGAAGATCTGATCGATGGGATTTCCGAATGGAAGGAAAATGACGTGATCTATGCAAAAGGATTCCTTGCAACGAAGGAAGTGGAGAAGAAAGCGATCTGTCCACACTGCGGAGCGGTAAACCTGAGACGTGAGGCTTGTCAGGCTGAGAGCGTCCGGTCAGGTGGGAACATGATCTATTTCTCACCGATCTTTGCAGAAAAGGTGCGTTCGTTTGAGGAACAGGGAGAAGCACATTCCTGTGTCCTGAACCGGGCAGAGATCTCCAATACCGTATTCCTGTTAGGCAACCTCACCTGTGAGCCTATTCAATGGTACGTTGAGAAAAAACCATATACACGTTATCAGCTGGCGATCAACAGGAAGTACTGTCCAAAAGGACTGCAGGAAGTAACGGAAAGGACAGATTATCCCTGGGTGTATTCCTTCGGGCAGCAGGCGGTTGATGATTATAAGGTGCTGCATACAGGGTCTTCTGTGTTTGTGGATGGAACCCTACGTACACGAAAATATAAAGAAACCTATAAGTGTAAGGAATGCGGGGAAGAATTTGATGTTCCAGGCAGGACCATCGATGTCCTGTCCCATGATACGGAGTATCTGCGCGACTGTGATGTAGACAAGATTGAGTAGTCTTTTCATCTTATATCTCTTTTCTCATATTTTACTCATAAAAAAACGAAAGGAGAATCTAAGATGAACAAGTTTAAAACTGCATGGGATGACTACAATAAATCATCCTATAAGAAAAAAGTCCTTATGGATCAGGTAAGCATCCTGTCTGTAAAAGAGATCAATGACGGGGTCGTCTATTTATACGAGATCTCGCCCATGCTTTTACGGGGGTATCCATACGAGGAAGAAAAGACATGGAAACTGTCTGATCTTCCGGGATGGGCTATCCGGATGCTTTCCATTACCGGATTTGCATTCCGTATAGAGAAAAAGCTGTACCTGGTAGACGAACTGACATTCCGTTCCCTCAACGACCTGTTTGGATGGACAAGGAATGCATCAGAGCCTTCCATCTGGAGGGATTTCCATTTGGCTCAGCTGTTTAAGGAAAGAGATTATGCATATATCCTTTATACCATGAAGGATAAGTACAAGGTAGTCTCAGCCATCCATAAGACAGCACTGGATGCCATTTCCGGGGATCTGTACCAAGTTGCAGATCATTATCTGGAAGAGGGAGCGGAGGTCACAGACTTTTTTTATAGCGATATCCGTTTCCAGGTGGAGATCGCCCTTCCAAGGGAAAAACATGGATGGAAACAGGAACTGGTTATCCGTGATTCCTGTGTGGGACGGGAATCCCTGACCTTCATCAACGCATGGAGAAAAGAGGGTGCCCTGATCTATACCGGTGTTTTAAAGCAGAAGCACCGCTCGGAAACATCCCTGGAGGAACTTGTCCCGGGCATCAATGAACTGATTAATTCCTGCTATAAAAAAATGGAGGTAACAGGTCTTTCTCCGAAAGAGATCCTTCAGGAAGTGTCTTCCTATGTAGGCATCAGGAAAAAAAATGCCCTGTCCTGTTTTATGGGACAATTCTTCCCGATGGATGATCCTGAACGTGCACTGGTTGCCGTCGCAAGCTTCAAAGGGATCGGAAATGAAACCCAGGAGATCACCTACCGCAAAGGTCTTGGAAATTTTTTAGGAGGTGTGGTCAATGCTTAGGATCCTCTCAAGTTCACAGCTTGAGGGGTATGTCATCAAGGGAAGGGGCGGTCCGCCGTGGGAACTTTTGGCGGGAACCGTTGCGAAGATCCAGCAGGATGGAGAAGCACTTTTAGTCTGTATTTCGGGTTCAAACATTGAAAACGGAATGATAAAGATCAGGACTGCAAAGGTTGTTTTTGTAGATGACTATGGAGAATACCGGAAAATGTTAAAGACCAGACTGGTCGCCTCAAAGATCCAGGTCGGTTCCTATATATCCGTACTCTGTAAGATCAAGGCCCAGGAGCGTATCGCTGCGGATTTTAAATATTCTGGTTTATGGAATTTTTCCGGGTACAAAGGGAAGATGAGTGTGATCATCGGAAACACGCCGTTTCTGCGGACAGCAGATGATGGGGCTCTTATTGCAGAATTTTTGGATAAGGACAGGGCACATGAAGTCCTGTATTCTAGGATTGTCCGGTTTTCAGGAGAGGAGATCAAAAAAGCCGCTTCCCTTTACATGACCGGACAAAGCCGTTCCGTATGTATCTGCGGTCCGCGGATAAGGAACATTAAGGAAAAAACAGATGAGAAAGGATTTAAAAGCAGGGACATTTCCTACTATGAATGCCAGGCTTTTGAAACTTTACCATTTTAAGAGATTTTATCCATATTGAAGTGGTAAAAATATTATTTCATTACGAAAGGAGAAGACTATGAACAAGGTTATTTTAATGGGACGCTTAACAAGAGATCCAGAGGTGAGATATTCTGCAGGGGAGAGTGGTACTGCAATTGCGAGGTATACTCTCGCAGTAGACCGTCGCTTTAAGAGAGACGGGGAAGCAACAGCAGACTTTATCAGTTGTGTATCCTTTGGACGTACAGCCGAGTTTGCTGAGAAGTATTTCCGTCAGGGACTTAAGGTTCTTGTTGCAGGACGCATCCAGACCGGCAGTTATACCAATAATTCCGGACAGAAAGTCTACACTACAGATGTAGTAGTTGAGGAACAGGAGTTTGCCGAAGGCAAGAACTCCTCCCAGCAGGGTGCAGGCCAGCAGCCTCCGCAGAACTATGGCGGCCAGCAGAATGCGCCACAGCAGAGTGTACCACAGCAGAATGCCCCACAGCAGTCCCAGCCGCAGGGTTATGGACAGCAGGGCGGATACAATGTGCCGCAACAGAATGTACCGCAGCAGAGTGCACCAAAGTCCCAGCCGCAGGGCTACGGACAGCAGAGTGTACCACAGCAGAACTATGGCGGAGGGTCATTCGGAATGGGAGACGATGGTTTCATGAACATTCCGGAAGGTCTTGATGATGAACTTCCGTTCAATTAAAAGGAAGTGCTTCGGCACTTCCCTTTTTTTCGATCCAAAACAGGCAGTGCAGGGATTTTTGTAAAATGGATTTCAGACAAAGACAAATTCTTCACATTGAACGATATAAGAACACGAAAGGAGATCTTATGATGAAAAGCTACATAGCAATCCAGAGTACCCTGTTCAATGGGGTGATCGATCTTGTAGGATATACGGACATGCAGGGAAACATTCGGCTGACCCATACCAGTATCTATGCTTATATATCCAGAACGTTTCCGCAGATGTCCATGGAATTTGATGTCCGTTCGACGGATGTCAACCACGCGGTTGTAGTCTGCAGACTGAGATCAAAGATATTTGACGGCTCTGTAAGAACGGTTGCGGAGATCGGGGAGACTTCAGTATCCCTCCTTCCGGATAAGTTTAAGGGTTATCCGGTACAGGTAGCCCAGTACATTGCATTTGACCGGGCTGCGATCAAATATCTGGGTCTTCCAAGCAATACCTACTCAACCTTTGAACCACCGTATTTTACAGAGAGTGCCATCCGTATCCCGGATCCGGCAAATTATGTCCTGGGGTTTGGAATCTTCAGGAACCGTACGGTACAGCAGGCTTTTGAGGAAACGAAGTATAACGAAGCCTCCCATGCAACCATGGATCTGTATTTACACATTGATCCTGCAACGGAAAAGGATCCTGTCAAAAGAGAAGGGTTATATGCCATCCAGCAGTACCTGGCTCTTTACAGGTCGAGGGGGTGCCAATGACATGGAGTACATCCAGATATAAACAGATGGTCATAGATCTGTTAAAGAATAATGACACGATCGTTGTCCTGGATACGGAAACTGTCGGTCTGAAAAAGAAATGTCAGATCGTACAGTTTTCGGCGATACGGTACCGGTATGAAAAAAATCCGTTTTCCATGCGGGAAGTGGAGAGGCTGGACCTGTATATCCGTCCGGATGAGAAACTTCCAGAAAGTGCAACGAAAGTGAATGGGATCACAAATGCCTTTCTTTCGGATTACCCGGATGAAAGGCATTGTTTTCCTGTCATAAAGGAATTTCTTTCCAAGGGCGGGATCCTGGCAGGATACCGGCTAGACTTTGACCTGGATAAGATCGTGGGGCTGTATGAACGCAACTACGACCGGTTCAGCTATGGAAGGTACATTGATGTATATGAGATGGCGAAGGACTGCATCCCAAGAGATAGAGTGGAAAATTACAAACTGTTAGCAGCGGCACATTATTACGGCTGTGACCGTGGACTCCGCTTCCATTCCTCCATTGATGATGTAACGGCGACACGCAGGGTCTTTATATGTGCCCTGTCAGAGTACCTGAGGAAACAAGAGGATGCGGACAGTAAAATGCGGGTGCAGTTATCTTACTGTTATTATTGGGAAAATCCGAAGTGCCGCAGTATGAAACGTCTGATAGCGGTCACATCTTCCGGGCAGGTTTATTATGACCTCATAGGCGGGTACTGGAGCACAAACAAAGATGCAATGTGTTCTGTGGATGACATTGACATGGAGCATCTGCTCAGTCAGTGTTTAAAAAGTACAGGGTTTCTGACATGAAAGGCCTGAGCCTTATCCTAAAAGAAAAAAGAAAGGAAAAAGCGGCTGTGTAAGCCGCTTTTTTAATGCAGGAAAGCCCGTTTGTTCTTCAGGGAGATTTTCAGGGAAAACGGCGAATGGCTTAAGACCACGCACTCGACCATCTTGTGGGTGAACCTGTAATTCGTCAGGTTGATCTCTTCCCCTTTCTGCTCTGCCTCCTCTATCTTTTCCCCTAAAATGTCAAGTATCTGCTCCACGATCTCCGTACTTACCCTGTTCGGACAGCCTTTCTCCCCATGGTATTTCTTATCATATTCCGGGCAGGCATAAAAGACGGACTTCGGGCCGTTCTGGAGCCTCATGGCTATCGGTTCCTCGTGGCATCCGCAGCAGATCTTTGTAATGGACCATAGATTACGGATCAACTTGATCACCTCCTATGGCGACAATATGACTAATTTCTCATTCAAAAATTTTTTTCTTCATATTGTCAGCGATTCTAAAAAACGAAAGGAGAAAAATGTTATGAAGATTAGAATTGCAAAGGAAGATTTAGTAAAGGCATTGAAAAAGGTGATCGGAGGGATCGGAGTTGGAGGAAAGGATCTTGATTATCTTAAGATCACTGCAGACTCTACAGGTGTGGAATTTATGACCACAGGCCGTTTGCTTGGTATCAAGACTAAGGTAAATGAGCGGATGGAAGTCAAGGAGCCCGGTGAATGCTGCACCAACTGCCGGAGAGCCCTTGAGATCGCATCCCTGATGCCGGAAGGGGAGATCACGATCCGACAGAAAGATTCCGCCCTTTTTATGGAAGCTGAAAGATGCCGTCTGAAAGGAGAGGTTGGGGACCTAGAAAAAGTCCTTCCGTTCCAGGCCCTTGAAGGGGAGGAAAAAAGACTTTCCCTGAATGCCTATACCTTTAAGCAGATGATCACAGATGTCCTGTTCGCCTGCTACAGAGGGGAAGAGAACCCGCAGATGTCTTCTGTTTATTTTGAGATAGCGGATTCCACCGTCCAGGTGACAGCTCTTGACGGGCATCAGATCGCCATCCGTAAAGAAGAGGTTAAGCCGACAGGTATCCATGCAAACTGCATGATCCGCGGAGCCATTTTGTCGGCGATCCTTCCTTTGATCCCGTCAGACATAGAGAAAGAGGTAACTTTCGTGATCGGAGAGAACCGATTTCTTCTGGAAACCGAAACGGATAAGGTATCCGGGGCATTAACGGGCGGCAGGTTCTACGAGTATGAGAGACTGTTCCCGGATAAAAGCCCGGTAGTCAAGATAAGGGTAGATAAGGCCATCCTTATGAATACAATCGGAAGATGCGCTTATGCCCTGATGCCTGCCATGTCCGGGAATGTCCCGCAGCCGACGATCTTTGATATTGACCGTACCATTAATGTCCACATGGATGGGAAAGTAACGGTTGATGAAGAGTTAGCCGCAGATGTAGAGGGTAAACCTTTAAGGATCGGACTCAGTCCTGCGATCATGAAGGGGATCCTGAAGGCATATCCGGAGGACGAGATCGAAATGCATTTCTATGGTAAAAAGAATGTCGTGGTGTATACAGGGGATACAGCTAAATTCGTACAGCTGCCTGTAAACATCCGAGACTGATCATTGAAGCAGTCCCCCCATTAGAGGGACTGCATTTTTTTGTAATATATTTTGAAATTCAAAATAGTGAATTCGAATTCACTTTTTTTATAGAAAAAGCTGACGAGATCCCCCTGTAGTTAAGGTACAGTGGGATTTTTTTAGAAATCTTTTCATTTGTCATTTTTTTCAGAAACCAAAAACGAAAGGAGAAAACCATGAAAATTTTAAAAATCAAACTTGTTAACTTCCAGTCCTACAAAAACGAGGAATTTCAGATGAATGACGTTATGGTCATCCTCCGGGAAAACGGGGCGGGTAAATCCGCGTTCTTAAAAGCGCTGAATTTTGCACTCTGCGGAGAAGGCTGCGATGACGGCGAGATCATGCAGGGAGAGAAAGAGATGTCTGTTTCAATCCTCTTTGAGAACAGTCTTACCGTTGAGAGAAAAAGGAAAAGAGGGGACAGGACGATTGTCCACCGCATGGGATACGAAAAGACCAAGATGAGTACCAAGGATGCGGTCAATGCAGAGATTGCGAAGATGTGTAATACCGGGATGTCATCCATCAAGGTGATCGCGTCTTCCAGGGAACTGTTTGAGATGAAGCCGGATGTACTGGCTGATTTTATCATGAAGCATATCCCTAACCGAATGACAGTGGAAGATATCATCTCCTATATCCCGGACATTACAGACCGGATGGAAAGTGAGATCAGGACACTGTTTCCGGCAGGTACTGAGTTCGGCCATGCACAGATACAGAATGCGTTTAATATTTTTGACGGGCGCAGAAAAGATCTTGCAAGGGAGGTCAAACTGAACAGGGCAAAGATCTCCGGATATGATTTTTCCATTCCTGTCAGGGCTTCCGGTGAGATCAGGGAAGAACTTGCTTCTGTCTTAAAAGAGATGGGAGCCTATGAGGAAAAGATACGGGCAGTCAGGGATTTCCAGGCAAGGAAAACAAACAGGGAAAATACCCTGGCGAGACTGAAATCTTTGCAGGAACAGTATAATGCGATTCATGCGGTAAAACCGGATCCTGCAAGAAAAGAGTATCTGGATAAGCGGGAATCGGAACTGATGCAGCAGGCTGACAGCTGTAAGAAAAGTATCTGGGAATTACAGTCTGCATGCAATAACTTAAACAGGACGGTCGCAGCATTAAAAGAAGGCTTATGCCCTCAGGTCAAGGGGATTAAATGCACCCACGACTGGACTCATGTCATCACCCAGTTTGAGTCGAATGTATCTCAGATGAATGGAAACATTGCAAGTTTCCAGGCTTCCTGTGATACCGCGGAAAAAGAACTCCTGTCTGTCCGGGAAGAAAAGGAAGCGTACGAGGCGAACTTCAGGGCATATTCCGACAAATGCTCCAAATACCAGGCATTCCGGGCTTTAAAAGAAAGTCTTATGTCTCTTCCGGAGGAGCCGCGGATGCCGGAAGGCAACCTGGAGGAGAAAAAGACAGCCCTTGACGGCGAACTGAACGGGGCAATCACAAGGGAAAACCTGCTTGCAGTTAAAAATGCGCTTCCGGAACAGGAAGAACAGTTAAACGTACTGGAAGCCTTAACCTCTGCATTTTCCAAAAAAGGTTCCGTAATGGAGAACAACACAAAGGTTTATCTGGGGTTCTTTGAGCAGCAGATGAACGAATCTGCAATAAAGTTAGGTTATGTTATCTCCATGGAGATGGAGAGCGGATTGCATGTCCGTATTGGCAGGAACGGAAGGACCCCGGTAGATGTGGATGCCTGCTCCGCAGGAGAAAAAGCAGTAGCGATTTTCCTGTTACTAGATCTGTTGAACAGTTTTACCGGCATCCGGCTCCTGTTCTTTGATGAAGTGGAAATGCTTGATAACAAAGTCTGGGAAGCTTTGTTGAAGCTGGTGGAAGAGAAGAAAGGCAGTTATGACCACATTGTGATCACAGGTGTAAACCATGATGATACGATGGAGGCAGTTGACAGGATTTTGAAATAAGAACAGGAGAGGATATCCTCTCCTGCATTTTCAGGAAGTACAGGGAGGAAGCTCCCCGTACTTTTTTTTGTAAGTGATCAAAAACGTATAGTAATTATAATATAGCTCACTTTTAAGGGAATCCGGAAGACTGAAGTGCAGGAACTGCACAGGTGTCTTGTAAAAGCTCTTATACAGCTGGTAAAGCTTTTTCTCCCGTAAAAATGTAAGCCCCTCAGGGGAACAGAAGAACCGGTACATCTCCTCGACGGAATGGAAGACCATGTTATTCTTGATCGCATACTGGAGGCAGATCCCTGCTCTTACAAGGCCCTTGTTTCCATACATATATTCTCTTGGATAACGGATCTCCCCGTTTAGTACCTGCCTGTAGACTTTGATCACATATTTTGCAAAGTCATAAGGTACTTCTTTGGGATATATGAGGTATACGATATATTCTGTGTTGTCTTTTGTCAGCTCAGTTGGAAAATTTATGTAATTTAAGAGCTGTGTCAGTTTCATGGTCTCTATGACAGCCGGGGAAAAAAGCCGGTAAGCTTCCATGGGCGTCCATCTGAGAAGTTTTTCAATCGCATACCTGAATACGGACAAAGCCAGCTGTTCGTTGGCTGACGGTTCATTCTGGAACAGGCGCGGCGGTATCTTTGTGAGATTCCCGATCAGGACCTGTTCGTATTCATTGATGACATCCATTTTGATCTCCTTTCTGATGATATTTCCCATAATATGCAGAATCCCAAACAGTCGAATTTTTTCATTTTATCAAAACAGCAGAATGCTGAAAAAATTGAAAGGAGGAAGCACCATGAGAGAAGTACAGGATCCTAAGGGGGATATGATGAACACCATGATTGTTATCGATGCATCCGCCAGGGCAGCAGGGGCGGTTGCCTCTGCAATCGGGTATTATATCGAGACAAGGGCCCTGCAGGATAACAATGCCAAAACCCTGTATAACTACATGAAAAAAGGCGGCCAGTTAAAGATGATGGAGTGTGAGGAAAAGGAAACCCTCCGCTCCCTTATGAAATCATGTGACAAGCTGGGGATCGCATACAAGGAGTGTGTCTTTGACCGGAATGGAAAAGAGTCCTATGGTGTCATTTTTGCAGATAAAAACGAAGATGCCATGAAACAGTTAAGGACGGATTACCTGGTTGCCAACCACAAGCTGTTCCAGGTTGACCAGGATAGGATCCGCAGATTTAATGCTCAGCAGGAACCGGAAAAGATCTCCGGGCTTGATTTTGCCGAAATGAGTTACATGAAAGAGCGGGCAGTAAAAAACTATATGCTATTTGCCGCGGAAAGGGAAAAGGACGGAAAGTATGCTATTTACCATAGGACAGAAGATAAACGGATCTTTGATGCGTTCCATACCGGGGTGATACAGGAAAGGAATGGTTCAGGAAAAGCAGTTTATGATTACATGAACACACAGCGGAAAAACAAGGAGGATATCATAAACCTTGTCCATGCTGCCAATGGATCGAAGTTTTTTATCTCAAATGCCAGTGGCTCCCATGTGATGATGATCAATGAGAACGGTGTCTATATGGAACGCATGGCTGGCAAAAACCCCGCTTTGGAATTCTGCGACCGCAGGGATCCGAGATTTGAACGGTTTATCTGTGAACAGGTAGACCGCATGAACCGTCCGCGGATGTTCCGTGACCAGAAGGCGGAGAACCTTGGAAAGGAACTGATTGACCGCATCAACCGCGGACAGAAGGAACCGATGACCATGCAGGAAGCCCAGGAGCTCTTAAAAGTAAAGGAACTGAAGGGACTCCGGAAAGAAGAACTTGCAAAAATGTTCAAGAAAGAGGATCTAAACGATTCAGAAAAAGTAGAGGCTTTTTATAAGATCCAGAGGTCCATCGACATCATGCACACCAAACAGGAAGGTGTCAACATGGCACAGCCGAAAGAGTCGGAGAAAGTTGCCTTTGATGCAGAGCATGAAGCAAGGATGAGCGTGGAGATGGCAGTCGGGAACTGTGTCAGGAGTTCTTCACAGGAACTCAGGTCATTTGCTTCCCAGTATATGGACGGAAGCATCACAAGGGACCAGGTCGTGCAGTTTTCCGAACAGTTCAATTCCGACATACGTGCCACTATGGACTGGCGTGAACCATTTGACATCCCGGATTATCTTGACCAGAACGGAGACAATATTCTGGATGAATTCCAGGATCTGGATAAAGACAAGAGTCCGGATCTGGAACCGGAAAGGGACTAGGCTGAATATCCTGAATAGGAGGGAGTCAGCCGGTGCAGCCCCGGCTGCAGTTAAATGACAAAAAAAGATGACATGATGCCTGTTTACCTTGTGCTAGGAGGAGTGATGTTTATCCTGGTCCTCCTTCTTGCCGGAAACCTGGCATTTTACCAGATGTATGGTCTGGATGGTATACAGAGGGCTTTTGATGACATGATGAGGTTTAGATTCCACATCGGGTTTAACAGTGTCTATCTGAAATATTACGGGGCAGGCGCTTCCCTGTATGTGATCGCTGCCCTGCTCATATATGGGGATAACCAGAAATTCCGACATGATGCAGCAGGTATCGAAGGCGGTTCTGCAAAATGGACTTCCAACTACAGTGATTATAACCGGAAGCATGCGGATCCGATCGGGAAAAAGACCTGTAATGGGCCGATGAACATGATCCATTCGGAGCATGTGCGCCTGTCCCTGGAGGATAAGAAAACAAGGCTCAATAATAATGTGCTGATCGTCGGTGGTGCCGGTACTGGTAAATCACGTTTTGTTATTAAGCCCAATTTGCTCCAAGAAAATGCGAGCTTCATACTCTCGGATCCGTCAGGAGAACTGCTTGGAACCCTTGGAAAAGAGATGAAGAACCAAGGATATGATGTCCGGGTGTTCAACCTTGTAAACATGGGATTCTCTAACTGTTATAATCCGTTTTGTTATATCAGGGATGATGCAGGTGTCGGCATCCTTGTTGACACGCTGATCACGAATACCACGCCCCCGGAGAAGAGCGGTGGGGAGCCGTTCTGGGAAAATTCCGAAAAGGCGCTTTTAAACGCCTGTATTTTTTATCTGAGAGATTTTGCCGACAAGGGTGACAAAAACTTTCCCATGGTATTAAAGATGATCCAGATGGCACAGATGGATGAAAACCCGGGTGCAAAGGGGCCGTCCAGTGTGGATGATACAAACCTGGGCAAGCTGTTTACCGGAAAGGCTTATCTGGAAAATGGGGAGTTAAAGGAATATGCCAATACGAAAGAGTCTGAACTCAGGGCAAAAGAGATAAAAAAATCACAGGCATGGAAGAATTATGAGACGTTCTCCCTTGGCGGAGTAAAGACGTTAAAGTCCATCCTTATCTCCGCAGCGGTACGCCTTAACCCGTTCAATATCCCGGAAATCGCAAACCTGACCGGGAGGGACAATATAGACCTTGGCACCATCGGAGACCATAAGACGATCCTGTTTGTCATCATCCCGCAGGCGTATTCTACTTATAACTTTATTGTAAGCATGATGTATTCCCAACTTTTTGATACTTTGTATTATAAAGCAGAGCATACGAAGCCTACCGAGGAAGAACCGGATGTAGAATTCCTCCGTCTGAAATACCATGTACGATTCATAATGGACGAGTTTGCTAACATCGGAAAAATACCGGAGTTTCCTGCTAAAATATCTACCATGCGTAAATATAACATTTCCTGTACAGTCGTGCTTCAATCTCTTGCCCAGATCAAGGCTATGTACAAGGATGATTATGAAACCATCATAGGTAACTGTGATACAAACATCCTTCTGGGAACCCAGGAGCAGACAACTGCGGATTATTATTCCAAGCAGCTTGGATGTGCCACAATCCGTAAAAGAGGGGAGAGTGTCAGCACAGGGAAAAAGGGCAGCGGTGGCATGAATTTTGGACCGCAGAAGAGGGAACTCATGACCATGGATGAAATCCGTACCATGCCCCCGGAATGCTGTCTGGTATTCATAAAGAACGTAAACCCTTTTTATGATAAGAAATATCCGCTGGAGAAGCATCCCCGTTATAAATATACCGGCGATGTGGACAGCAAGAATATGTTCGATATCACAAAAGAGAAAGATGAGAACGGTAAGATCATCTTCTTAAATTCTGTTTCAGATACTTATGCGGATATGTCCGTTGCCCCTCCGGATGAGGGAGAGGAAACCCTTAAGGCTATTTCCATGCCAAAGAACATCGAAGATACGGAACTGGGAAATAAAGAGGAACCGGACGATCCGAAAGTAAAACTGGCACACATCATGGATCTGGATTCCAGACAGGAAGGAAGACAGTATAAAATCGCCCAGTTTAATGAGGTCACTAAGAAACTTAACATAGAAGTTGCTACTCAGAAAAAAAGCGGAAAGAAGGAACCTTCGATCTGTATCTATGTCCCACAGGTGGATTTTAATGATATCCCCATGTTTACCAGGATGGCATTTAAAAAGTATAACGCACCTGTTCTGATCTTCACAAATGATCTGACAGTGTCCCTGTATACGAGCCTGATCGGATATTATATCGATAAAAACGGCATCCTGAAAAACGTCCTTTCCTCTTCAGTAAAAGGAAAAGAAGCATATCTTTACAGTGAAGATGAGGAGTTCAGTATCTACTGTATCAAGGATGTCGGACTTGAGTCTTACGAATCCATTCTCCAAAGCCTGCGGATGAAAGACAATGGCGCAGGGGCAGCTGCGGAGCTTGAAGATTTTCTTAATGAACTTGGAATTTAAAGAGAGAAATCTGTTTAAAAATACCGTCTGTCGGTTGTACCGGCAGGCGGTTTTTTCGTACCACAAAAAAATAACTATTCTTCATTTTCTCCTTCAGATAAACGTCGTAAAAGGAGGCTTTTTTTATGGAGATACCGGAAAAGGATTATGACGAGTTTGAAGGACGGTTAAAGGAACTGTCCTATGCAACTGATTATATCCCTTCATCAGAAGATCTGGGCTGTGTCATGGAAGACGGGAAACTGCCGGACAGGTTTGTATCGTTTTTTATGTGGCTGGACATGCATCATCCGGAGCCGATCGATGAGGAAGAGAAAAAAATGCTGAAACGCATCAGGAAGATCCTTTATACAAGTGTGGAAATTACGGAGGAAACAGATGGAGCTTTATAATAAGGAAAAAAAGAAAGCGGAAGTTTCCATGCGAAAGAAAGGCTGGAAGGACAATGAGGATTCCAGTCTGGAAAAATATATGGAAATACAGAAAGCAAATAAGAGAGTCCGAAAGGATATGGATGCGTTGATATCCGTATCCAGGATGTTCAAGTATGATATGAAGGTCATGGTCGGCAAGGCAGTTTATATGTTCAAGATCTTTGAGGACTGGATCAAAAGAGACAACGCAGCATCCTATATATCGGAAAAAGCAAGGGATGATGATGGCAGGGTGGTCATTCAGGCTGTAGGGATCGAAACGACAGATCCTGTCCTTGCCTTCCCATGCATGATGCCGACATTCATGCTTTACAAAGAGTCCGGAAAAAGAAAAGTGTACCAGTATGTCTGGGTATTAAAGTTTCCTGTGTGCCAGAAAATGGAGTCCAGCTGTCATCTGCTGGAGAAAGCAATCGCATATCTGTGCCCGGGTGCAAAGCCGATCTATAAGACAAAAGGGATCATGGTGCCTGGTATTAAGGACGTACGCATATTAAAAGGAAAAACAGAGCTGCTTTACAACATAGAAACAAAATACTCCCTGTCAGAGATATGGGAGGAAGTTGGCAAAAGGTTTCCTGTAAGAGGACGTGCCCTGAAAGTATATATCAACAATGACATGCTGTATCGGGAAGGCCTTTCCACCACAAAACAGTTCATAGCGATCCGCAGACTAAATTCCCTCCGCAGGATGATCCGGGAGAAGAAAGATCTCAAGGAGCTTGAATGGAAGCAGATGAAAAAGATCCTGTACTGGTTCTGGTGTTTTGCCATGGACGTAGGGTATGAAGATGACGAGATCGTATTTTTGATCGACCAGACATTCCGCAGACAGGGGATCATCATGCCTCAGGCGTATATAAAAGAAACTAAGGCGGATTCCACTTATAAGATCAAAAATGAAACACTGAATGATGTCTTTGGTCTTCAAAGCAACGAATATTTCCATGTGCCAAAGAAAAAAATGCCGAAAGAAGAATACGTAAAACAAATGGATGACAAGAAGACTGCAATGACAAAGGCAGTTACAAGCCTGTTTTATAGAGGATTAACTGTTGCGCAGATTGCAGAAGAGCTGCATATATCCAAGCGTACGGTAATCAGCAGGAAAAACGATGCAAAGAAGTTCGGATGGATTCCGTTCAGAGGAAAATTCTTTGAGAAGTCACTCTGCTGGACTGTCTGATACGAAGAAATGTAATTGAATACTATAGTAGAAGGCCTTAAACACAAAGGTCTCATTTGCGTGTCCAAAAACAGTAATTTGCAACAGGATTTGTATGTTATTATGAATTTATTTGTTTCAACCTGCCTTTCTTTCGGCAGTAAAACGTTTTTAATGATATCCAACGGTCTGTCCGGCCAATAAATCCCTTTTATTCTCATATCATAATAAAAAAGAAGTCTGAAAATAATAGAGAAACAGTAATAGTTATCAGAAGAAAACAAAGCGGAACATGTTTGTTATTTTTAGTTTCTTAAGCTTTAAAAGCCTGACGGGACGTTACAGCACTACTATACATAGTTAGCTTGGCTCAGGACATTATAGAAGTTACAGTCAGAATGGAAGTTTTAAAACTGAAGATATTAGGTGGGTTGGTAGCAATGTCGAATTATCAGAAATCAATATGAGAAGTCGGAATTGCAAGACGAACGCAATTGCAGAATATGGTTGTTATTTTTAGTATCTTGAGTTTTTAAGAGAACTCCGGGGATGTAAATATACTACATCTGTTAGAATACAGAGACAGACAACAGGAGAGGTTCCGTCATTACAAGATAAATGTAAGACAGAGGATAGAGCCGACTGGCTATAAGCTGTAGATCAGGATCCAACCGGATGAGGCAAGTCCCAAGGTAAACGATAAGCATCGATTGGAGACTTCTTAAACAGCAGTGGTTTCCGTTCGGGTAATTCTAGTTATCCGAAGCAAAGCTCCACAGATGAATCATCCGCGGGAACAACAGAAGAGTCTAAGGAGCATAGATGTACAGAGCATCATGCAATATACTGTACTATCATTACATATACCATAGGAAAGTCGTAACCAATTGCCAATGGTTCATCGTAACAACAGAGGCTCTACATTATCGAACTGGACAAATGACAGGCATGGGATTGTACCATGGGATCCTGTCATATTAACTTCATGTATGTAAACTCTGGCATTGATAAATCTCTGGATGTGTCAATCAGCTTAACAAAGCAGATTCCTCACAAGGTCCAGACAGAGGGGTTACTATGTTCCTACTATCCATCAGGAACAGCGGCGGACAGGGTTGGATACTTTGGTACTGTCCTCAATGTCAGAGTGTTATACCTCTTCGAGATCCCAGAGGAGTATGCTCCAAAGTGGGAGTTCCTGGCAAAGTTTTACGCTACTGGCCACGGAAGTCAGTGAGGTCCTTAAAGCCAGCAACGAGAGGTATTGGCCGTACGTGAGATTTTGGCTGTAGATAGGGTTCAGCATTCCTGTCAGCAAAAGCTTTGGTACTGTTCTCAAAGTCAGGAGTGCTATCCCGTTTTGAGATTCCGACAGATGATGTTCCAGAGGGGGCAGTATATGATAAGGTTTAACGTTACTGGCTGCGGAAGTCAGTGAGGTCCTTAAAGTCATCAACGAGAGGTATAGGCTGTACGTAAGATTCCGGCTGCGGATATTGATAAGGAATTCGATGGTCAGCAGGATAGCCAGAGGAGTTGGCTTTTGATAATATACTTTGAAATACAAAATAGTGAATTCGAATTCACTTTTTTCCATGCACAAAGGAATTTATCATACCAGGTACTCCTTCTGCTCGTAAGGTCAGGAATGTCTCTGTTTATGGCTGTAGAGGAAACCGGTTCTCTCATGAGAGTGGATATCCAGTCCGCTGCGGATGATGTCCTTGAAAAATGGATTCTCTGCGGAGATCCGGATCAGATCGAAAGCGTTGGCTGCGGCTCTGTATTCAGAGACCTTTTAAACAGCAATACTTTCTGTACGGTGACGCTGAACCAGTTCATGAGACAGGATGCCCAGTCCTCCATCGTACAGAACTGTAAGAAGATCCTGGAAGGAAATACCTGACCTGATCGCCGATGAACAGTTTTTTATCGGACGGTATGAGTCTGATGAGGCTGCAAAGAGAGCCCTGTTGTATTACTATCCCAAAGATGAAGACTGTATGAAACATCAGATCCTAAGTACGACCAAGCAGGGGAAAGTAGGGACAGAGGTGCTTAACAGGACGTTAGAAGGCCCCGCAGATGCAGACAGTCTGATCTATCATGATTATGTATACCGTGCCGGGGACAAGGCTGTATTTGTGAGCAATAACTATAAGGCCGGATACTGCAACGGAGATGTAGGTGTGATCACAGAGATCCACAACGGCATGACGGTAAGTCTTGGGGATGAAACGGTTTCCCTGGGAGAATACGATCTGGATGAGATCCTTCCTGCAGATGTCATTACAGTACATAAGTCGCAGGGTGGGGAATATGAAGATGTTTATGTCATGCTTCCGGAAAAGCCGAGGGTGCTGCTTACCAGAAATATTCTGAATACGGCAGTATCAAGGGCAAGGAAGAAAGTGATGTTATTTACGGTCAGAAATTCCCTTTCCATATGCGTCTCAAATGTCATGTCACATAACAGGGATACGTGGCTGTCTATTTTTTTTCAGCAGGATAATTAAAAAAATATTTTTTATCATATTACGCTGAAAAAACGTTTCTGTTTTTTCGTATCAGAAAGACGGAAAGGAGGGGTGTGAAAGAATTAACTATATCAAAAGACAGCAGGACATCAAGTCCATGTGTCTTGGACGCACATATCAATAATCTAAGGAGGATCATTATGAGCAGAAAAAAGTCAACAGGAGAGAAGGAATTTGCAGTGATGCGTTTTACGTTCATCCTTCCGGAGAACATTGTTGAAAACAAGTTAAACAATGCCGTCATCAACAACATAGATTATTTAAAGGAGAGTATCCGCCAAAACGGATTAAGGCAGCCAATCGATGTCCTTCCGGAAAAAAATGGGACTACATACAGGATAATAGGCGGTCACAGAAGGTTTGCTGCCATAAAGCAGGGGATAGAGGAAGGATATGGATGGTTTTCAAAAGGGATCCCATGTGTTATCCAGCCACACCAGATTGAAAACACGATCGATGAGCAGATCGTCATGTATGAGGAGAACCTGAGCAGCCGCAACTATCAGGACGGCAATTATCTTGAAGGAGTGAAAACCCTTTATATGCTATATCAGGAGAAGAGCCGTAATGATGAAGAGTTTAAAGGTTCTGCCTTGATCCGGAGGCTGGCGGAGAAACTTAATGTCGGAACCAGACAGGCGTATAAGACAGCTTTCATTGCTACATCCGCGGCTCCATGGATCACATATGCAGTCGAGGCCAGGCTGCTCCCGATCGATGTAGCGGCTATGATCTCTCATCTGGATGATGATAAACAGAAAGCCCTGCATAAGATCTTCAATGAGCATCAGATGATACCGAAGGAGATCCTGAATATGTACCGTAAGGGATTCCAGAAAAAACAGGAATCTTCAGATGATGGAACGAGCCAGGAGAATATATCAGAAAGTGGACCACAGGAAGTAATGGAGGAGCCAAAGGAAATTCAGGCGGCGTCAAAAGAGGAAGAACCTGGACATCCGGCGGTTTCTGAGCCTGAGTTGCACACTCCGGTTCATGAACCTGTGATGCATACTCAGGAGGTTTCAGAATCGGTCCCGGAAGCATCCAGACAGCAGATGCCTGTTTTGGAAGGAGTGTCCAAACAGCCAGTTGCTGCTCCAGGATTCTATGCGCCGGAACCGCGAAAACCATCTGTTCCTGTTGATCTTGCAGGACAGCAGACGGAAGAGCCTGTAGCCCGGCCTGCGTTACAGACAGAACAGTATCCTAAGGAAGATCAGTCATCTACGGAACAGTGTCCGGGAGAAGAGAAAACCCAGACTGTTTTAGAAAAGAGCCATGAGGAAGAGAAAGCCCAGGCTGCTGCACGTAAGCAGGAAATCAAGGATATGGTTTCTCTTTATGACGATTCTAATTTCTTCGGAGAGAATGATATTGAAGATCCTTATGATGGATATGACAACGCCGATTATGCAGGCTATGATGATCCTGAGGAACCGGACTACGAGGATGATGTAGAAGAGGAAAGATCTGTTTGTGCCCCGGTTAATTATCATGTAGATACAACTGATTCTGCGCTGACCGCCTTGGCATGGTTTTCCGAAATGGCGGACAGAAATGGTGCCAGTGAACAGGAAATGGCATATGTAGATACGATTGTAAAGATGCTTGCAAAATTCTATTTTCCTCATTTTGTCAAACAGGGCTATGTGGATGGTAAAATGAGAGACACTGTTAAAGAGATCGTGAACATGATGTCCGGTCTGGTATGAGTATCAGGGAGGGAGTTTTCCCTCCCTCATTTGGAGATTTGGATTATGAAGATGATAGGTAGATTATTTGATCTGTATACACAGGCGATGGATAACAGTTTTCTTGATATCCGCAGCATCGGTATAGACCTGCTCTTTCTGTCTGTGTTTACGGCGGCTGTATGTTTACTGCTTGGTTTTCTGCTGGGAAAGATATTTAGGAGAAGGCTGTATAAGACAGTTTTTCTCCTTGTGGCAACAGGAGTATCTGCCTGCCTTGAACCCATCATGAGAAACCTTCCTTCTTATGTTCTGAGGTTAAGGGAGATCTTAGATAACGTGAATTATATCATGAGTTATAAGGACAACCTCAGCCCTTTTCTTGCGGCTTTGGGACTTACGTCGGAAAATGCGTCAAAGGTAAAAAGCATCATATATTACATGAACGGTTCTGAGTGGAAAAAAGTTGAGACCGGGACGGGTTATATGAACTGGTATATGGAAGGGATACACAGGTCGTTAGACAGGACGGTTAGGGTATTCGGGTTCCATGTCGGCCGGACAGGATATGAACAGAGGTTTACGGCAGCTGCGCTTCTTATCAGTGTGTTTCTGGCAGGCGTGGCATTTCGTGTGTTCCACATAAGGAAAAGGATATGGAGACTTATTTTTACGGCAGCTGTGTTTGTTGGAAGTTTTGTTTTATGTGAAATACTGAGTTTCGGTACGATCCTTTACTTTGTTTTATCACTGTCCGTCCTGCTGCTACTTCTGTATTCGATTAACAGTATCTGGGGGCGGTTTAAATAGCAGGTCAGGAGGGGGAATTTTGGAAAGATTATTTGAACTTTTTTACATCATATCGATCCCGTTGTGGATTGTGTATGTATGCATTGATTCTATAGACAAGAACCTGTTTAAGAGGAGAAAGAGGTATATTGTATTTCATGAACTGGTATTCCTCTCTTTAGGTATATGGGCTGTACATGAAAACAGTGACAGGAGCTGGATCGTTCCGGTCGTGGTCGTGGCAGAGATCCTGGTATTCTTTTTATACGATCTTATACGAAAGGGGTTCCGTTATATCTTCAGTGGGCTCAAGTTTTTACTGTTTCCGTTTTATTATACCATATGTCCCAAGAATATAAAGAAGATGAACCGGAGGCTTTACAGGGATGCGACGGGTGAAGATCCTGAGGAGGAATGGGAGCCGTGGAATGAACCGGAGGAAGAACTTGGGATAGAACAGAAAAATGAGTACCATACGGATGAGGAGGAGATCCGGGGTATGCTGATGGCAGATCATATCTCCCTTAAGAATGCCTTATACGTGTTCGGGTTTAAGAAGATAGGAGAAGTGACTGCGGAGGATTTGAAACTCCGATATCATTACCTGGCAAAGAGGTTCCACAGCGACAATACGAAAGAAGATGAATGTATCATGAAGGGCATCAATATCGCCCATGAAAAGCTTTTGAATTTTGCAAAAAAATGATTTCTGGCAAGGCACTTACGGTGCCTTGTTTTTTTATGTTTTCCCGTGTTCATCATATTATTGCTGATCCTGTTGCGACCTTTTCTGGCTTTTGCTGTCAGGTCCAGGGATCAATTTTACATAGAAAGGAGAGATATATGGATGTCTAAAGGTTCTAAAGCTCCTTCAGGGAAAAAACAGGTTGACCAGAACGGGTCGTTTATCCGAAAAGAGTCATCTGGACAGGACGGTTTCAGCCAGGGCTGGAATGAAGGGTTCTCAAGGAAGCCGGATAAGGATCCTTCAGAAGATTTTTCCTATACGGGGCTAACGTCCACCCCGGACCAGATTCTGGGAACCGAAAAAAGTACTCCTCCGTCTTCCGGTTTGAAAGTGGAGCCATCGTCTTCCAATTTGACAAGGAATGCTACGGATTATCCGGCAGATATATCCCGGAATACGGAAGCATCACATGCAGAGGACTCAAGGAATGCTGCTTCCCCTCCCGTAAACGGTCTCAGAAATACGGATTCCCCAGTTACAGGTTCCCGTTACCAGAGCGAGTCCAACCAGATAGAAAGTGATGCACAGAGGGCATGGGAGGAAAAACAGGCCGGGCGGACGGATAACAGGGATTCTGCCCCGGATGTTTTCAGTGATCCGGCAAATGAGTTCAATCCTTTCAGGGACAGTGGAAGACAGGAAGAGGAAGGGCCGTATACCGGAAATATCAGGAGTACGACCGACGCATCACGTGCAAGTTCCACTACGGATGCAGGTTCCAGGGTTGTTGCTTCTGCCGGATCAGGAGGCAGTATCGATGGAAGAAGTGCAGCTGCATCGGCAACCGGGGCTACGATCATTTTCAATGCTCCTCCGGGAGGAAATAATATAGGACATATGGCCATTGGAACGGTGACTCGTGGTGGAAAAAGAGTTATCACTTCGGCGGTCCCTGCCAACCAGATGAAGCAGACTCATACCGGGTACGGAACTTCTGTCGCATATAATACTGTTGGAAGATATATCCTGATACCGGGAGTAAAGACTGCCTACAACAGGGTGAGCGGAGTGTCGACGACTATAGTCAGCAGGGTAATGCTGCATAACATCCGTAAAGACGGTTTCTTTGAGTCCCTCTACGCACATCCGGATTTCCGGAATGCAACGGCAAAGGCCCTGAGGCAGAGGATGGGGCGTAATTATGTCACCATTGAGCAGTTTAAAAATACAGGTTCCAGGCTTACGGCAAAAGGCTATGGTACGGACATAAAAGATCTTAGGAAAATGTTAAAAAGCGGTTCCATTGCAGAAAAAGATAAAGCATTAGTCCAGTCCTATATCCGGATGAGCGGGAACATGAGAAAGCTGGATAAGATCGTAAACCCGACTAATGCAAAAGGCATCAATAATTATTACGGCGTTGTAAAGCAGTCCCTTCGGGAAAGAGGGATCGAACCCAATGCGAGAAAACTGAAAAAGTCATTAAAGAAAGGGAAGTTGTCCGGAGAAGACAGGCTGTTAGCACAGGCTTATCTCGGGATCAACAATATCCATAAACTTTCCGAGTATAACCGGGTTTCAATGAAAGGTGCTGCGCGTTCCCTAAAAAGAGGCGGGGCGCGGCTGGTGCGAGACTTTCGGCGGAAACTGAAGCAGATGATGCGCCAAACGGAAAACAGTACCATCGAGGGAATGATGTTTACCTATACTATGGCAAGAAGGAGCCTGAAAGTAGCCCGGACTGCGATCAAGCCCGTAAAGGCTGCAGGGAAGGTTGTGGGGCGTTCTCTCAGACAGGCTCATCAGATGACCAAAGCCGGAACCATGATGGCAAGGGCATCCTGTAAAGTGGTCACCCCGGTGATCAAACAGACTTACAAGCACCAGATGAAGAGTGCGATAAGGGGAGGTACGAGACTTACCAGAAAAGTCATCGGTTCTGTGGACAGGGCTGGGGCCAAAATCGTTGCTAAGGGCTCCGCCAGGGCTGCAAAGATGTCCTCAAAGGCAACTGCGAATCTAGTAAAGGTATCTTCAAAGGTAGCTGCAAAGGTAATGGTGGCCGTCACCAAAACGGCGATGTATGTGGTCAACTTTCTTATTTCCATTGTTTCCACATTACTGTCTTTAGGATTCCCTCTGCTCATCATACTCGTGGTGGCGGCAGTGATCATTGGTATCATCCTTGCCATATTCTCGTTTAATGGCGGGGAGATGGAGGAAAGCGATGATTCGGACACTGTGATGTTAGTAGGACAGCAGTATGTGGATGCCCTGGATACCTGTCATAATCAGTTCAAGAATTATCTTGAAAAACTCAGCTCTGATTCTTCCTATGAGACTGTTACGATCAATTACAGGGATGAAAAAAACGAAACGGTCTATAAAGACTGGGAAAATGAAGCTGGTATGGTAAACGGGGATAATAATATCAAAGAGTGTCTCTGCCTGATGTCAGTGTTATTTGACTTTAATCTGGAAGAGTATGTCCCCAGTCCACTGACTGATGAGATCCGGTATGCAGACCGTGAAAAGCTTTATGAGTTCATGGATCTTTACGATATCGACAAATCGGAATATGACGGTACATATCAGAACCTGATCAGATCCTATCTTGTGGGAATTTTTAATGGTTCCCATGATGTGGAGAAAAACGTTACTGTTACATACTGCGGAGGATGCACCAGCCGTAAAAATGCTGACGGAGAGGATGAGTATTACTGTCCGGGACACCGTCATCTGGATGTTACGGTCACCACGTATTATTTCGACAAACTCTTCAGCTGTGCATTAAAACAGACCTGTGCGTTAGATCCGTTATCCAGTACCCTTGTAGGAAGCAATAATATTGAAAAAGTATGGTTTGGACTTATCAATGCCGGGTACTCAGAAGAGGCAGCTGCCGGTGCCATCGGAAATCTCATGTGGGAATCCGGAGGAGGACCTACCGATATCGCCCTTAATGCGGTGGAGGATAATGGAGAAGGTATTGGTATGTGTCAGTGGTCATTTGACCGAAAAACTGCATTCCTTCAGTTCTGCAACCAGCAGGGGGTTGGATGGCCGAACAATGATATTACAGTGCAGTTCAAATTTATGCTGCAGGAACTTCAGGGCGGAGACTGGATGTATGTCGGACATGATTATGGCTATTCGAAAAATACCAGGAAGTCGCTGGAAGAATTTAAAAAGATGACAGATGTGGAATATGCTACTTATGTTTTCTGTGCAAATTTTGAACGCTGCGGCAGTGGTCCTACAGCGCATATGGCAGAAAGAGTCCAGTATGCCCAGAATGTTTATGCAAGCTATCATGGCAGGTCACAGAGTGCAGGCGGAGGCACCGGGGAAACACTTCAGCCCGGACAGAAAACGGTATCTCTTGGAAACTTTATGCTTACTTATTACTGTGGATGTTATGAGTGTAATGAGGGTTACAACGATGCACAGGGAAGACCGGTTGGTTCACTGGGTAATCCGTTACAAAAAAATCACTCTATAGCTGTTGACCCGTCTGTGATCTCGTATGGCAGCAAGGTACTGATAAACGGTATCGTATACACAGCAGAAGACTGTGGGGGTGCGATCAAAGGAAACCATATTGATATCTATATGGGAAATGATGCAAATTCCCATGCGGAATGCAATAGATTAGGCGTAAACTATGCCGAAGTATTTTTAGTTAAATAGGAGGTGCGGAATGAAGAAAAAACATGTTTTGATCTTATTTACTGTTCTGGCTTTATCTGTCACCTCAGTAATGAAACTGGTTCCTGTTTCAAAAGTAGCGGCAAGCAGCATTCTTGGAGGAAACAAAAATGAAAGCATCCTTGATAAGCTTACCCCTACCCCGGAACCGGGGAAATCTGATAAGAATGAGAAGGATGACTCCAATGTTCTGGGAGAAAAGGATTCCCTGTCTACGAACATGACGGATTCACTTACAGACCTTATGAACAACCTGCTTTCCAGAGTCGGGGATGAAGAATATTCCCTGCTCACGAAAGTTTTATCCCAGACGGATGACGACCTTATTGAGGATGACAGTGATACGGACGACGGGGATAAGGATGATGAGAAAAAGGCGTCCATAAACCGGGTGGTCTATATCGGGGATTCCCGTACGGAAGGACTCAGGGACGTCAATTCCGATTCGAAGAATACTTTTATCTGTCTGTCAAGTATGGGATGTGACTGGATGTTGAGTACTGCTTTCCCACAGGCGGAGTCTTATGCCTCCTCCGGTACCGCATTTGTAATCTTAATGGGTGTGAACGACCTGTACCACCAGAACAGCTATATTTCAGCGATTAACCAGAAAGCTGCGGAATGGAAGAAAAAAGGTGCAGTTGTCTATTTTGCATCTGTAGGTCCGGTGCAGAATGACCCCTACACTTCGAATAGCGAGATCGAATCTTTTAACCGTGCATTAAAGAACGGACTCAGTTCGGATGTCGGGTATATCGACCTGTATGGAGAGCTTAATAAATCCGGTTATCAGACAGTTGACGGAACCCATTATACAAATGCCGTATCCAAGAATATACTGTCTTTTATCGGACAGCAGGTTGCGCTGGGCGGATCGGGGAATTCTGACCCGTATGCCACAGATGGCAATAAGGTCTGGTGGTGCCGTAATAACAAGGAGATGGCTCTCCTTGAGTACAAGGTATCAGACTGGACGAAATTTTCCGGGCTGGATGTAAGCTTAAGGGCAGATACAAAGATCGAGGCAAAACTGTCCGATGAGATCAAAAAGTATGAAGAGGAACTGGAGGCAGCAGCCAAAGAATATGGATTTGAAGCCTATGTTGAACTGTTCAAGGCTCTTGCAGAACAGAGGCATTACGATGGGAAAAAGGATGATATCTTTAACATGTCCAAAACATCACTGAACCCGGATTCCAAAAAGACCTTAAGCAGGGCAGATTCCATTAAGATCGCCGCGGAGCTGTTTGCGGATTGTATCGATGCATACTCAAAGATGGGGGAGCCCCATATGCCTCCGCAGCCAACGGATACGGAAGCTTTAAAATCCATTCTTCAGGCATTTGAGTTTGAATCCGATGGTTTTGTGGATTACTGTAAAGGAAAGTATACCTTGGAAAAAGCGGAAGAGTATGCAAAGAAAAAATCCGGAAATACAAAACGTACAGATGAAGCAGAAATCCAGCAGAAAGGCCCATGGGATTTCAAAGACCAGAAATATCCTGACAAAGTCCTGCAGTTTTATTTTGTACAGGTATCCCAGACAGGTGGCGGGGGATCTTTTGGTTTCTCACTTCCATCCGAGGCTCTTTCCGATAAAGAGTTTATGAACATGTACAATGAGATCAGTAAATATGTACAGGGAAATTACCCTTATGTATTCGGAGGAAGCTCCCCGGAAACAAGTTTTGACTGTTCAAGTTTTGTGTGTTGGGTAATCAATCACTGCGGAAATGGATGGAATGTTGACAGGACTTCTGCAAACGGTCTTCTTTCCTATTGCGCAGAGGTAAAGAAAGAGGATGCGAAACCCGGAGACCTGATCTTCTTCCAGGGGACATATAATGAACCCGGAGCGAGCCATGTAGGGATCGTTGTCGGAAATAACCATTTTGCCCACTTTGGAAACCCGGGTAAGATCTCCGATTATACGGGTTCATACTGGGTTGAGCACTTTCTGGCAATCGGACGATTAAATCAGAAATCTGCAACTTCAGCAAAAAAAAGCGATTAATAAAAAAAGCCTGATTTTCTGCTTTCGGAATTTCAGGCTTTTTTCATATTATTGGTGAAAATTCAGAGAGAGGGGAGTTTGATTTTGATTGATACAAAGACAATAAGGACACAGCAGGAGATCATTGCGAAACGGAACATGACACTTCCTAAAAAATGGATCCTCGGCATTGATGCAGGTTTTTCCAGTTTGAAGGGATTTGCTCCGAACAAATATTTCTGTTTTCCGTCTTTTGCCCACAAACTTGATTCTGAACTTCAGATTGTAAATGAAAAGGATATTCTGTACCGCGATGAGAGCGGGACATATCTTGTAGGGGCATCTGCGCAGAACCAGATTGGTTCGGATGATACAAATGAAACGGAAACGGAACTCTATGCAAGAAACCGTTATGCCAATAAAAAATTCAAGATCGTGATCGCTACTGGCATGGCACTTGGGATCAGCGAGAATCTTTATGGTAAAAAAAGTGATGAGCAGGAGATCGTCGTTCAGACGGGACTTCCGACCGCTTATATCGCAAAAGACAAAAAGTCGATCATAAAAGCATTTTCTGAACATTATGTATTTGAATTAAAGATCGGGACAGGAAACTGGAAAAAGTACGATATCCAGGTGAAACCTGAAAATGTAGCTGTTATGCCTCAGCCTGCTGGCAGCCTTTATTCCGTAGTGATCGATGAGACCGGGCATTTTCTTCCGGATACAAAAGAATTCTTTTTGAAAAATATCCTGATTGCAGACGTGGGTTTTGGCACCTTTGATCCGTATGGACTGATCAACCGTAAGTTGGTGCTGAAGGAATCCCTGTCCAATATTGGCATGAGACGTATCCTGTCAGAGACATCTGTTTTATTAAGGGATTTATACGGAGAGGATATCCGGGTTCCTGCAATGCAGAAGTTCCTTGAGAAAGGATATGTTGACGTTCTGGATGAAGAGACCATGCAGTCGGAGTCCGTACCGATCGCTCCTTTGGTTGAAAGGGCGAGCGAGATGGTATTCCAGGAGGCAGTGGCTTCCCTGAAGAACATGACTAACTATATGAGGGACTATGATATCCTGATCCCTACAGGAGGCACCTGTTCTTTATGGATGGATAAGTTTAAGGAACATTTCAAAGGAATGAAATCCCTGACGGTTATCCCGGGCAACCGGAATGACAGGCTGCCGTTACTATATGCAAATGTCCGCGGGTATTTCATGTTTTGCCACATGAATTCTAAGGCAGGTGGTTGATTTGAAGATACGAATTCGATTATATCACTACCACGACCTCGATCTGGTGTCTCTTTACAGGGAAGGCAGGATATCCATCCCAAAAGCAGTGAAGCTCACATTGAATGCATTTGCCCGTAAACGTTATGTCAGGCTGGAGACAGTCGATAAGAAATGTGAAAAGATTGCCAAACCGGTATATATGTTTAACATCATTTTAGATGAGAAAAAGGACAAAGATGCCATTGATTTGTTGAATAAGATAGACAAGGGATACCGAAACAATTTTATCAAGCAGCTGCTCAGGGTATATCTGTGTTTTGTCCTTCCGGGCTGTTATACGGCACAGGAAAACCTGGAGTATTTTGCAGAACGGGAAAAGGGGATTTTTGGGGAACGCGAAGTTGTCCCGGCTCCGATCAGCAGATATGTGAGAGAAAAGACTTCTGAACAGAAACGCGTGACGGAAGCTCCGATAGAAATTGGAGGAGCTGTCATAAAAGATATGCCTTCTGAGAAACCGGAGGACGTATATATCCCTGAAACAAAAGGCTCTTTTGGGAATTTCAGGGAAACAGATCCTTTAAAGGAATCTCCGAATAAGAGTCTGGAGTCGGAAATCCAGGAAGATACTTCCTTGCAGGAATTTTCGAGTGATGAGCTGGCAGAAACTGGTAACTCAAATGATGAAGAGGAATCTGAGTTAATGGGTCTTTTCAAAAATATGGTGATATGATAGAGAAGGAGCAGATTTCCGTTCCTGCAGACAAACCGGGTGTTGGGTGATATGCTCAGCACCAAATTTGTCTACAGTCTGAGAGATTCAAGTTTGGTGAACTATTCTCTTTAATTATTGCACACTAGATTTTTGCCGGAAGCGGTTGATAAAGCTAAAGAAACCCTGGCAAAAATTAAAAATGAGAAAATAAAACTTCCTGTATTAGATTAGTTTGAAAAATGTGAAAGCATTTACCAAAAAAATGGCAGATAATTTTTTCATGTAGATTTAAAATGTTAATTCTCTGATTCAAAAGAGACAACAGGTCCATTCAGAAAACGGGTTGCGGTTTTGACTCCGAATTTGTTTATGGTGCATCGTTCTTTCTGATCGGTGTAGCCAAGAACAAATTTGAAGATGAATCCCATCAGAGCTCCCATACACTGGCTTTCTGTTGGGGAAAATTTAGGAAACCGATAGAAGAAAAACATCAAACACTGAAAGTCAATAAGAACATTC
>ERZ773229.252-NODE-252-length-56791-cov-3.666226_pt1 | contig 56791 bp, 70 predicted proteins | sample MGYA00580992_ERZ773229 | MGnify/ENA primary metagenome ERZ773229 (study PRJEB29015, sample SAMEA2737795) | human gut metagenome | biome: human gut; feature: human-associated habitat; material: faeces | place: China | collected 2012 ... | reverse complement strand
ATAATTTGAAGGATCCTTTCAAACTTATACTGGTACTGATTTTCTAATTTTCAGTAATACCATTTTAACATCTTTGTTAAATATTTGTCAATGTTTTTTTCACTTTTTTTTCTCTTTTTGTAACTTTTATCGCATTACATAATAAATTAGTATTGAGGTATGCTGTATTCTTACATATTCGACAAAATAAGAAGAAACTATTTCTAATTATGAATTAAGAATAAAGGCTTAAATACTTGAATGTCTTTAATATGGTAATTTAAAATACCATAAAAAAACAACTAATTTTCTAAAATTTTAAAATCAATTATATATAGATAAAAAATACATAAATATTATAGATAAATGCTTAAAAATGTAAATTATGACAAAACTGTTGTTACTGTTAAAATATTAACAATACTGTCTTGAAATTTAAAGCAAAAGTGCTAAAATATATGGTGGAAAATTTTTAATATTTCCTATATTAATATGTATAGGGAGAAGGGGCGCACTATGGATTTAATGCTTATTCTAAGAAATCTTGCCATAATCCTTGTTGCTGCTAAGCTTTGCGGACTTCTTGCCCGTAAGCTCAAAGCACCGCAGGTTGTTGGCGAAATCATTGCCGGCCTTATTATCGGACCTTCACTGTTTAACCTTGTAGTTAAGGACGATTTTATTTCAGGTATGGCAGAAATCGGCGTAATTTTACTTATGTTCTCGGCAGGTTTGGGAACAGACCTTAAGGAACTTGTAAAAACAGGACCTGTTGCATTGTTGATTGCTTTGTCAGGTGTTGCTGTTCCTCTTGTAGGCGGTATGCTTGTTTATATGGGCTTTGGATTCGGTACTCCGGATACACGGCTTTACGAAGGCATATTTATGGGTACTGTTCTCGCGGCAACATCGGTTAGTATTACCGTACAGGCTCTTAAGGAAATGGGACATCTGAAAGGAAAGGTCGGCACAACGATACTTTCCGCAGCGATACTTGACGATATTATAGGTATTATTCTTCTTACCGTAGTTATCGGCTTCAAGAGCCCTGATGTTTCACCTGTTGATGTTTGCATCAAGACAATTCTCTTCTTTGTACTTGCAATTGTACTTGGTTTTGCACTTTACTTCCTCTTTAAATGGATCAGCAAGCACTGGCCTCATTCAAGAAGAATTCCGATTTTCGGACTTGTTCTTTGTTTTGCGGCAGCTTATTGTTCGGAAGAATTCTTTGGTATTGCCGATATTACAGGTGCTTATGTAGCAGGTATTATTCTTTGTAACATCAATGATGCTGGTTATATTGAAAGAAAAATGGACATCAGTTCATATATGATCTTCGGACCTATTTTCTTTGCAAGCATCGGTTTACAGACAAGTTTTGATAACTTTAATATGCAGATATTATGGTTCTCAATCGCACTTGTTGCTGTAGCTCTTGTAACCAAAATTATCGGCTGCGGCGGTATGGCAAAAATTTGTAAGTTCAATATGACGGATTCGCTTAAAATCGGTGTAGGTATGATGAACCGCGGTGAGGTTGCTCTTATTGTTGCGCAAAAGGGACTTGACGCAGGTCTTATGGACGCTAAGTTCTTTACAGCTGTAATCATTCTCATTATTGTTTCTTCAATTCTTACTCCTATCCTTTTGAAGGTTCTCTATGCAAAGTGGCCTGACAAAAAAGACAGTGTAATTGAAAACGAAAGGAAACTTGCTCAGGAAGGTGTAGGTGCTACTTACAATATTTCTGACAATGATTTCAAACATGATGAAAAATAATTTAATTATTACAAATTCAGCCGTACTCGTCAGAGTGCGGCTTATTTGTTGCCTCGTGTTTAATAAATAATTATATTTACAATTTACAATTATTTCAAAATGTTACAAAAATTTACTTGATTTGTAATCTAAATATGAATTAAAATTCTGATATTGAATTATAATAGCGTTTTTATTGTGCTTTTTAACAAAAAAGGAGAGGGATGCTAAACAAGGGGTTGATTTTTTCTTGAATATCTGCTATAATTATTACAAATTTGTTAATAAGTGTAATTTTGATGTAATTATTACACCTGACACAATTTGGAGGTAATACAATGCAGCGAAGTAAGAAAATTGCTTCTGTGCTGTTGAGTGTAACAATGCTTTCGGGTGCGTGCGCAGTCGCAGGCAGTACTACAGCTCATGCATCAGGCACAGGTGCAGGTCTTGCAGAGTGGGCGCTCAATGCATATTACAGCGGTTGGAGCTATGTTTACGGCGGAGCTACTCCGGGTACCGTAGATTGTTCCGGTCTTATTTATTCCTATTGCGGAGGCAACGCAAGAGGCGGAGATTCACAGCTGTATGCATCAAGCGCAAGTGGATATGTCAGCAACGGTATTCCACGAATACACGGACTCGGTCTTCATATGGATGGTCATGTCGGTGTATATATCGGCGACGGTATGGCAGTTGACGCAAGAAACGATGACGAAGATGTATGCTATGACACCGTAGATTATATGGGGTGGACACAGTGGTACAAGGTAGGCGCTATTGACTACATAGAAAACGGTTGGGAAGAGTTCAACGGTGATTATTATTACTATGAAAACGGCGAATACATTGTAGATACATCAAGAACAATTGACGGCACTACATATTACTTTGATTCAAAGGGTAGATCAAGCAATACTCCGTCAGATCCGTCTTCTTCAAATTCTTCCGACAATTCTTCTTCAAGTTCAGACAACAACTCTTCAAACAACACGGTTGACGATTCTTCAACTGACAGCGACAACAGCAGTTCGACTGAAGAGGTAAAAGAAGAAACACCTACAGAGCCTGTTCTTTACAGAAACGGCGATGAGGGTGACGAAGTAACGAAGATTCAGGAAAGACTTAAGGAGCTTGGCTACTATGATGGCGAAGTAAACGGTAAGTTTGACGATGCAACAGAGGCAGCTTACATTCAGTTCCAGCAGGCAGCAGGAGTAGATGTTGACGGTATTTCAGGTACAGACAGAGATATTCTTTACTCGGAAGATTGTCCTACCTATGCCGATGTTCAGGCAAAACTTGCTGAACAGACACCTACATATCAGTTGGGCGATCAGAGTAACTCAGTTCTCACAATTCAGAACAGACTTGCTATTCTCGGTTTCTTTAATGAAATAGCTACCGGCTACTTCGGAGAAACTACAGTACAAGCTGTTGAGGCATTCCAGCTTGCAAATAATCTTGAAGCTACAGGTATTGTGGATCAGGATACATATCAGGCAATGTTCTCGGCAACAGCACTTTCAAGCAACGGTTCCGCACTTGCTTCTACAGTAAGCTACACAGGTCCGTATGCAATGCCGCAGGCAGGTACATCACAATTTGTTTTGCAGAATACACAAAATCAGGATTATACACATTCAGCCGCAGTTGTAGCGCAGGCTGCAAATAAGGTTACAAAGGCTGCACTTTCAAACACATCAGCCAATACACCTGCTATTATTTCGGCAGTTGTAAAGCGCAATCTTAATGTTGGTCTTTGGTTTGTGGTAGTTCTTGCTTTACTTTCGATTTTTGGCGGTGTATATATTATTAAAAATATTAAGGCTTCAAAAAAAGCCCGCCGTACAAGAGCGAGAAGCAAAAAAGCATATACAAGAGTAAAAACCGAGGCTCGTTACTGGTAAAAAATTAAGCCGTATCTTATGGTTGTCCATATGATACGGCTTTTGTATTGCAAAAAACTTTACAGTGTGGTATTATTAACATAGGAAGTGATTATTATGGATAAAGATTTAATTAAAAGAATAAATGAACTTGCAAAGAAAAAGAAAACACTCGGACTTAATGCCGAAGAACAGGCAGAACAGAAACAGCTTTATGCCGTGTATCTTGCTGAAATCAGAGAACAGTTTGACAATACTCTCGATAATGTAAGTATTAAACAGGAGGACGGTTCGGTTGTTCCGTTTAAATCCGCCGCCAAAAAGAAAACAAAAGAAGATAATAAATCAGAATAATTTATATTTTATATCAATAATTAAAAATTTAGGTTCTATTCTAAATGCGGAATACTTTTTCAAAACAATTTTAACTGTGTGCTAAACCATAAATTAATTACAATTTTTGATAAAAAAACAGGGTTGATTCTATTTTCTGAATCAACCCTGTAATTATTTTTATTAATCGTCAAGACAATTGTCAAGTCTTTCAATAATATTCTGCTTATCCATATGCTGACCGATAAATACAAGTTTGATTTCACGGTCGCCGTATTTTTCATCCCAATGCTCTTCAATATCAGGATACTCTTTAAAGTATTTCTTCTGCTCACTCTTAGGGAATGCAGCAAGCCATTTGCCGTTTTCTGTAGCGGTAATCTGTACGCCTGCCTGCTCAAATACATAGAGGTAATCTCTCTTGTCTTTATCGGAGAACCAAAGAATACCCTTTGCACGAACAACGCCCTTTGGCCAATTGTTTACAAATTCCTGTAATTTTTCCTGATTGAACGGACGGCGGCTGTGGTACACAAAAGTACAGATACCGTACTCTTCGTCATCGTCACCGTGATGGTGATGGTGGCAGCAGTGACCGTGCTCGTGGTCGCAGTGAGAGTGATCTTCGTCATCATGATGATGGTGATGTTCATGTTCGTCTTCATCGTGGTGATGATGGTGATGCCCATGCTCGTCCTCGTCGTGGTGATGATGTTCGTGTTCATCCTCATCATGATCGTGATGCTCGTTTTTCTCGTCTTCGTCCTTATCGTAAGCCTGTGCCCAACCTGCTGAACCTGCAGTTTCTTCAAAGTCATAAAGATTTGTATTGAGAATGTCGCCAACGCTTACCTTACCGTAGTTAGCCTCAATAATTTTAGCCTTTGGCTGAAGAGTTCTGATTATAGCCTTAACTCTGCCGAGCTGCTCCTCATTTACCATATCAACTTTGTTGAGAATGATAGTAGAACAGAACTCAATCTGCTGAATAACAAGGCTTTCAATGTCTTCTTCGTCAACATCGTCTTTAAGAAGATTGTCGCCGCAGCCAAACTCTGTAGCCATTCTGAGTGCGTCAACAACAGTTACAATGTTGTCAAGACGGCAGATAGCAGGAGTGCCTTCCTCTTCGTCACCCTCAAGTACAGCAATAGACTGTGCAATAGGGAGTGGCTCGCAGATACCGCTTGCCTCAATGAGAATATAATCAAATTTACCTGACTTTACAAGTTCTGCAATCTGATTGATAAGGTCAACCTTAAGTGTACAGCAAATACAGCCGTTTGAAAGCGGAACAAGGTTGTCATCTTTTTGAGTAACAACGCCTGCTTTCTGAATAAGTTCAGCGTCAATATTAACTTCGCCTATATCATTTACGATAACGGCACATTTGTAGCCCTCCTGATTGCCGAGGACATGGTTGATAAGTGTAGTTTTACCGGAACCAAGATAACCTGTAAGAAGTGTTACAGGAATTGGAAGCTTTGGTTTTGCCATATATGTCATTTCCTTTCAAGAATAATTTTCTACGAATGGAATAATAGCACAACAGAATTATTTTGTCAAGTAGTTACGAGTTAGTTGTGACTAATTAAATTGATATTTTTACGATTATTAATAAAAATTACTATAATAAAAAGGAGAGAGGAAAGCCTCTCTCCATAATAATTATATCAGTTTTCCGGAACATTCGGAAGACCGTCAAAGCCTTTCTGGAGTTCCTCGTCTGTCGGAATATAGTCACTCATAAGACCGTCGTTAAACTTCTCATATGCAAGCATATCGAAGTAGCCTGTACCTGTAAGACCAAAGAGAATAGTTTTTTCTTCGCCTGTTTCTTTACATTTGAGAGCCTCATCAATTGCAACTCTGATTGCATGGCTGCTTTCCGGAGCAGGGAGAATACCCTCAACTCTTGCAAATTGTTCTGCGGCAGCAAATACAGATGTCTGCTCAACAGAAGTAGCCTCCATAAGACCGTCGTGGTAAAGCTGTGAAAGTGTGCTGCTCATACCGTGGTAACGAAGTCCGCCGGCATGGTTAGCGGACGGAATAAATCCGCTGCCGAGTGTGTACATCTTTGCGAGAGGACAAATCATACCTGTATCGCAGAAGTCATATGCAAACTTACCTCTTGTCAAGCTTGGGCAAGATGCAGGTTCAACGGCAATAATTCTGTAATCAGCCTCACCTCTTAATTTTTCGCCTACGAACGGAGATATAAGACCGCCAAGGTTAGAACCGCCGCCGGCACAACCGATAATGATGTCAGGCTTAACATCGTATTTATCAAGAGCTTTTTTAGCCTCAAGACCGATAACCGACTGGTGAAGAAGTACCTGATTGAGCACACTGCCGAGTACATAACGGTATCCTTCTGTAGAAGTTGCAACTTCTACAGCCTCGGAAATTGCACAGCCAAGACTGCCTGTTGTGCCCGGGTGCTCCTTAAGAATTTTTCTGCCGACTGCAGTATCTGTAGACGGGGAAGGAGTAACACTTGCACCGTAAGTTCTCATAACTTCTCTTCTGAACGGCTTTTGTTCGTAAGATACTTTTACCATATATACCTTACAATCAAGACCGAAGTAAGAACAAGCCATTGAAAGGGCGGTACCCCACTGGCCTGCGCCTGTTTCTGTTGTAACGCCTTTAAGACCCTGCTTTTTAGCATAATAAGCCTGTGCAATGGCAGAGTTTAATTTATGACTGCCGCTTGTATTGTTACCCTCAAACTTATAGTAAATCTTAGCAGGAGTACCGAGAGCTTTTTCAAGGAAATATGCTCTGATAAGCGGGGACGGACGGTACATTTTATAGAAATCCTGAATTTCCTGCGGAATATCTATGTATGCGTCTGTATCGTTAAGCTCCTGTGCTACGAGTTCTTTACAGAAAACAGGATAAAGCTCCTCTGCTGTCATTGGTTTTAATGTAGCAGGGTTAAGAAGAGGAGCAGGCTTGTTTTTCATATCTGCACGAACATTATACCATTGAGTAGGTATTTCACTTTCGTCAAGATAAATTTTATATGGAATCTTTGTATTTTCCATTGGTTTCAGCCTCCTAAATATCAATATTTATAATATTATAACATATTATTTGCCTCTTGTCATCACTTTTTATAGAAAATATTATTTCATAACATAATTAAAATAATTTTTTACGGGTATTTTACAAATAGGAGGTAAATAGCTTTACAAAAATTAACTAAACTAAGAGCGTACTCAAAAGAAGTACGATAATTATTTGAGGAGATTATATTTATGAAAAAAACAAGTACAAAATTATTATCGGTATTAGCAGCAGGCGTAATTATGGCAAGTGCATTTGCAGGCTGCGGCGGCAATTCTTCATCAACAGCATCAGGCGACAACTCAAGCAATGCCGGTTCATCAAACACAAGTGCTTTTGATACAAGCAAATCACTTTCTGTTATTACAAGAGAGCAGGGCTCCGGTACTCGTGATGCTTTCGTAGAGCTTACAGGTGTTCTTGTTAAAGACGGCGGCACAAAGACAGACACAACAAGAACCGACGCTGTTACAGTAAACGGCACAGAGGCTGTTATTACTAATGTAAAGGGTAATGACGCAGCAATCGGTTACATTTCACTCGGCTCACTTAACGACAGTGTTAAGGCTCTTAAGATTGAAGATGTTGACGCAACAGCAGAGAATGTAAAGTCAGGCGAATATAAAATCAGCCGTCCGTTTAACATTGCATATAAGGGTGACTTAAGCGGTGTTGCTAAGGACTTTGTAGATTATATCTTAAGTTCAGACGGTCAGGCAGTAATTTCTAAAGAAGGTTATGTATCTGTATCTGAAAATGCAGCATATGCAGGAACAAAGCCGGAGGGCAAAATTACAGTTGCAGGTTCTTCTTCGGTATCTCCTGTAATGGAAAAACTTATTGAGGCTTACAAGCAGATTAATACAAAGGCAGAAATCGAACTCCAGACATCAGACTCTTCGGCAGGTATGCAGTCTGCACTTGAGGGTACTTGTGACATCGGTATGGCATCAAGAGAGCTTAAGGATACAGAAACAGCTCTTGCATCAACAACAATTGCAAAAGACGGTATTGCGGTAATCGTAAATACAAACAATACTACAGAAAATCTCACAATGGATCAGGTAAAAGCTATCTACACAGGTGAAGCTAAGGTTTGGAGCGATATAACTAAATGAGATTAAGCAATATTAAAGAAAGGGCTATGCAGGGAGTTTTCTTCCTGACAGCCCTTGCCAGCATAGCGGCGGTTGTGCTTATTTGTATTTTCCTTTTCTACAACGGTGTTCCGGCAATGGCAGAAATCGGATTTTTTAATTTTATAGGCGGCACAGAATGGGCACCGACAAATGTTCCTGCAAGCTACGGAATATTTACAATGATTATCGGCAGTATCTATGTTACGGCAGGCGCTGTTGTAATCGGTGTGCCGATCGGAATTTTAACAGCGGTTTTCCTTGCTCGTTTTTGTCCTAAACCGTTATATAAGGTTATAAAACCCGCAACAGAATTACTCGCAGGTATTCCGTCAATCGTTTACGGCTTTTTCGGACTTATGGTAATTGTACCGTTTATCAGAGATAACTTTGGCGGCGACGGTACAAGTTTGCTTGCGGCGTCAATAGTGCTCGGAATTATGATTTTGCCTACAATTATAGGCGTTTCGGAGTCGGCAATCCGTGCGGTGCCCGAAAATTACTACGAGGGTGCATTGGCACTCGGCGCAACAAGAGAGAGAAGTGTGTTCAAAACAATGCTTCCTGCCGCAAAGTCGGGTATTCTCGCAGGTGTTGTGCTTGGCATAGGCAGAGCTATCGGCGAAACTATGGCGGTTATCCTGATTGCAGGCAACCAGGTGCAGATTCCTACATCACTTACGGACGGTGTAAGAACGCTTACAGCAAATATTGTACTTGAGATGGGTTACTCAACAGGACTTCACAGACAGGCACTTATAGCAACAGGTGTAGTTTTGTTTGTGTTCATATTAATTATTACACTTTCAATGCAGGCAATTAAGAGCAGGAGTGAAAAGAATGGCTGATAACAATGAAATAAAGGCAATCAATAAAACAGGATTTGCCCAAAGATTAAGAGAATATAAAAGAAAGCCGCTCTCACTTGTTTTGTTTATATTGGTTGTACTTGCAGCGGCAATATCAGTGCTTGCTCTGGTATTTTTAATTGTATATATTCTTGTAATGGGTGTTCCGCATATTACACCGGAGCTGTTTGCATGGGAATATAACAGTGATAATGTATCCTGTATGCCTGCAATTATCAATACTGTTGTGGTAACTTTGCTTACCTTGGTAATTGCCGTACCGTTTGGCGTAGGTGCTGCGATTTACCTTGCGGAATATGCAAAAAGGGGCAACAAGTTTGTAAAACTTATCAGAACTATGGCAGAAACTCTTTCGGGTATTCCGTCGATTGTTTACGGTCTGTTCGGTATGTTATTCTTTGTAACTACTTTGCAGTGGCGACTTTCATTGCTTGCAGGTTCTTTTACACTTGCAATTATGGTATTACCGACAATTATGAGAACTACAGAGGAAGCTTTGCTTTCTGTTCCCGACTCGTACCGAGAGGGCAGTTACGGACTTGGCGCAGGCAAGCTGAGAACAATTATAAAAATAATTCTTCCGAGTGCAATGCCGGGTATTCTTGCAGGTATAATTCTTGCAGTCGGCAGAATAGTCGGAGAAACTGCGGCTCTTTTATATACATCGGGTTCGGCGTCGGGTCTTGCAAAAGGTCTTATGTCTTCGGGCAGAACGCTTGCTATTCATATGTATGTACTTGCAAACGAGGGATTGCATACAGATCAGGCTTGGGCAACAGCGGTTGTATTGCTTGTGCTTGTACTTTTAATAAATACGCTTTCGGCATTTATCGCCAAAAAGCTTACAAGTAAAAATAAGTAAGAGTGGAAGGAAAATAAATGGATAAGTTTACAATTAAGGATATGAACCTGTATTACGGCAAATTTCACGCATTAAAGTCTGTAAACTTTAATATGGAGGCAAACCGTATTACAGCTTTTATCGGCCCGTCGGGCTGCGGTAAATCAACGCTCCTGAAATCACTTAACAGAATGAATGATTTGGTTGAGGGTTGTAAAATTACAGGTGATATCCGTCTTGATAACGAGGATATTTACGGCAAAAATATGGATGTTAATGTCCTCAGAAAAAGAGTGGGTATGGTTTTTCAAAAGGCAAACCCATTTCCTATGAGCGTGTATGATAACATAGCTTTCGGTCCGAGAACACACGGTATAAGAAGCAGAAGAGAGCTTGACGAAATCGTAGAGCAGTCTTTGAAAGATGCCGCTATCTGGGATGAACTTAAGGACAGACTTAAAAAGAGCGCACTCGGCCTTTCGGGCGGTCAGCAGCAGCGTCTTTGCATTGCAAGAGCGCTTGCGGTAAAGCCTGAAGTTTTACTTATGGACGAGGCAACATCTGCACTTGACCCTATTTCCACAGGTAAAATCGAGGAACTTTGTATGAAGCTTAAAGATAAATATACCATTATTATGGTTACACATAATATGCAGCAGGCAATGAGAATTGCTGATAATACGGCATTCTTCCTGCTTGGCGAAATGATTGAATGCACTGATACGGCTACCTTGTTTTCTACTCCAAAGGATAAGCGTACAGAGGAATACATTACAGGAAGGTTCGGCTAATGAGAGAGTATTTTGATTTGGAATTAAAAGCACTTAACGATAAACTCATTGAAATGGGCGCTTTGGTTGAAGGTGCAATAAAAAATACGATAACCATTATTACAAACGGTGAATACGATAAACTTGAAACATCAAGAATTATTGAAGAAAAAATCAATACGATGGAGAGAGAAATACAAAACTATTGTTTAAATCTCCTCCTTTTACAGTCGCCTGTTGCAGGTGACTTAAGAACGGTATCTGCGGCTCTTAAGATGATTACCGACCTTGAAAGAATCGGCGATCAGGCTATTGACATTGCGGAAATGTCAACTTATTTGAAAGACTGCGAAAATATTTATTCAATGACTCATCTTTCTGAAATGGCAGAGCGTTCTTCAAATATGGTAACAACGGCTATTGACGCTTTTGTTAAAAAAGACTTGAAACTTGCAAAGACCGTAGCTACTATGGACGACGCAATTGATGACCTTTTCAATAAGGTAAAACAAGAGGTTATCGATATTATAAACGCAAACAAAGAACTTGATCAGCAGGCTATAGATGTTTTGCTTATTGCAAAGTATTTTGAAAAAATCGGCGACCACGCAGAGAACATCGGTGAATGGGTTGTGTTTTCAATTACAGGAAAGACAGTATAACCTTTGATGATTTTTGTTGCAAATCAAGACTATTGTGATATAATTAGGTTTAAGGCGGAAGTATGTCTGCCTTAAATCTATATCGGGGAGTTAGAATTATATGTTAATTTATATTGTAGAAGACGATACAGACATCAGGGAGCTTGAAACCTACGCACTGAAAAACAGCGGTTATGAGGTTAAAAGCTTTGGAGAAAGCAAGAGTTTTTTTAAAGCGTGTGCAGAAATAAAGCCGCAGCTTGTTATTCTTGATGTAATGCTTCCCGATTTTGACGGATTGTCTGTACTTGAAAAATTAAGAAAAGACAAGTCTACAAAAAATATTCCGGTTATTCTTGTTACCGCAAAGTCAAGTGAGATGGATAAGGTAAAAGGACTTGATATGGGTGCCGACGATTACCTTACAAAGCCGTTCTCCGTACTTGAACTTATTTCAAGAGTAAGGGCGATTTTAAGACGCTGTACGGTAGAAGAAAAGCCCGAAACCGTGGAACTTGGCGGAATTGTTCTTGACGATTCAAAGCATATTGTAACTTCAAACGGAGAACAGTGCAGCCTTACATACAAGGAGTACGAATTGCTCAAATATCTGCTTAACAATAAAGGTATGGCACTCACAAGAGAGAACATTATCATTAATGTTTGGGGTTACGATTTCGAGGGAGAGAGCCGTACGGTTGATATGCACATTACAACTCTAAGACAAAAACTCGGAGAATGCGGCAATCTTATTAAAACCGTGCGTAATGTAGGATACAAGGCAGGAGAATGATAAATGAAACTAAGAAAAATTCTTTTAAAAAGATTTATAATCACCGCTGGTGTATCCATTCTTTTGACGGCTGTTTTTTCAACAGCCGCTTTCTGGTTTATTTTTTCTTCTTCGGAAAAAACAACATTAAAAGATTATACAAATATAGCCGCAAATCTTTATAATAAAAACAGCAGTTATGAATTGTTGCACGATTTAAGTTCATCACGAATAAGAGTTACATTGCTCGACGGCAACGGAAATGTTCTTTTGGAAAGCGATGACGGCGTTGATGTTACAAAAATGGAAAATCACTCCAATCGTCCCGAATTTATAAATGCAATGAAAAACGGATACGGCGATGACAGCAGAAAATCAGAAACACTCGGCAATGTTACATATTATTATGCTGTAAAAACTTCAAACGGAAATGTTTTGCGATTGTCTGAAACTATGGAAAACGGCTACTCCATTTTTATGCACCTTGTTCCGATTTTGTTTGCCGTAATAATTATTGTATTTATTCTTTGCTGTGTGCTTTCAAAAAGGTCAACGAAAAAAATTATTGCGCCTATAGAAAATCTCGAAAGCAATGTTGACGGCAATCAATATGAAGAATTAAGTTCAATTTCCCGCACCATTTCAAGTCAGCAAAAGCAGATTAACAAGCAGGTTTCACGCTTACAGCTTGAAAAAGACAGAATAGACACGCTTATTCAAAATATGTCCGAGGGCTTTATAATGCTTGATATGGATAAGAATATGCTTATGTGTAATCATTCCGCTTCAAAATATCTCGGCACGGATTCAGAGGGCACTGTTGGCGAAAGTCTTATTTCATTTTCACGCAATGAGGTTTTGTGCGAATGTGTTGACAAGGCTTTCAGCGGTGAATGCAGCAGTAATGAAGGCAATATAAACGGCAGAGTATTGCAGATAATTGCAAGTCCGGTGTATTCCAACAGCGAACAAAAAGGTGTAATCTGTCTTATAATTGATATTTCGGCTAAACGAAAAGCCGAAAAAATGAGGCGTGAATTTACCGCAAATGTTACCCACGAGTTAAAAACTCCGCTCACTTCAATTTCGGGTTATGCGGAAATTATAGAAAGCGGAATTGCTGCACCGGAAGATATTGAAAGATTTGCCGGAAAAATTCATAAAGAATCAGGCAGACTGCTTTCTTTGATTGGCGATATTATAGAGCTTTCCGAACTTGACGAAAACACAAGACCCGTAAATTACGATAAGGTAGATTTGTCGGGACTTTCAAGAGAGGTAGCGGAAGATTTACATACAAATGCAAATAAACACGAGGTTGTCATTAAAGTTAATGCGGAAGATAAAATTTTAATAAACGGCAATCGTAACCAACTTTATGAACTTGTTTATAACCTTTGTGACAATGCGATAAGATATAACCGCAAGGGCGGAAATGTTACCGTTACTGTTAAAAAAGAGGACGAAAACGCCGTTCTCAGTGTTGCGGATACGGGAATCGGTATTCCGTTAAAACATCAAAAACGAGTTTTTGAGCGCTTTTACAGAGTTGACAAAAGCCGTTCTAAAGAAACCGGCGGTACAGGTCTTGGACTTGCAATTGTAAAACATATTGCCGAAAGACATGACGGTACTATTACATTAAAGAGTAATGAAAACGGTACGGTATTTACATTTAAAGTAAAAGCATTGTAAAAATTATAAAATGTACTTTTAGCAAAATTAAATATTAATATTTAATATTACGACTGCGTCTTGTTTAAGTCTTACTTATAAACAGGGCGCAGTTGTTGTTGTGTAAAAAACTTTACATAGATTTTACAAATGCAAAATAAAACTTTGACTTAATACTAATATCATTACAAAGGAAAAGGAGAGTTTAGGGATATGGATATTTTTTCGATTCTTCAGCTGTTGAGTGGCTTGGCACTCTTTTTGTATGGTATGAATACAATGGGTGACGGCCTTGAAAAATTCTCGGGCGGTAAACTTGAAAAAACTCTTGAAAAAATGACTAACAATACTTTTAAGGGGTTTTTGCTCGGTGCAGCCGTTACAGCTGTTATACAGTCATCATCCGCTACTACGGTTATGGTAGTCGGCTTTGTAAACTCCGGTATTATGAAGCTAAGACAGGCAATAGGAATTATTATGGGTGCTAATGTCGGCACAACAGTTACAGCGTGGATTTTAAGCCTCTCGGGTATTGAGGGCGACAGCGTATTTATGCAGCTGCTTAAACCGACATCTTTTTCTGCCGTTTTCGCTTTTATAGGCATAATTCTTATTATGTTTACAAAGAGCGACAGTAAGAAAAACCTTGCGTCCATTCTTTTGGGATTTGCAATTTTAATGTTCGGTATGGATTCTATGAGTTCTGCGGTAGCACCTCTTTCTGACGATCCTAACTTTGCAAATCTTCTTACAGTCTTTAATAACCCTGTATTCGGTATTATTGCAGGTGCATTGCTCACAGCAATTATCCAGAGTTCAAGCGCATCGGTCGGAATATTGCAGGCACTTTCAAAAACAGGTGCGATTACATACTCAATGGCAATTCCGATTGTAATGGGTCAGAATATAGGTACTTGCGTAACTGCCTTGATTTCTTGTATAGGTGCAAAGAAAAACGCTAAGCGTGCTGCTTTGGTGCACCTTTATTTTAATATTATAGGTACACTTGTAATTTGTGCGCTGTTTTACGGTTCAAATTTAATATTCCAATACGGATTCCTGGACGATGTGGTTGCCGAGGCAAATATCGCTGTTATCCATACAGCATTTAACATTGCAGCAACAGCTATGTTACTTCCTTTTACACGCCAGCTTGAAAAACTCGCTTGCCTTACAATTAAGGATACGGAAGAAGAAAGTGAAACACCATTCCTCGACGAGCGTTTCCTCAACACACCTTCACTTGCAACAGACCGTGCTTTAAATGTTACGGAAAAAATGGCAAGACTTTCGGAGGGTACACTTCTCGGCGCACTTGAAATGGTTTGTAATTATAACGAAAAAGCGGCTGACACCCTTTCTGAAAACGAAGACACAATTGATATGTACGAAGATGTAATTTCGACATATCTTGTAAAACTAAGTCAGAAAAATCTTTCTGAAAACGACAGTAAAAGTGTTCAGAGAGTTTTGCACGGTATAGGTGATTTCGAGAGAATCAGCGACCACGCAATGAATATTGTCGGTGCCGCAAAAGAAATTGAGGAGAAAAAAGCGGTTTTCTCCGAAGGGGCTATGGCGGGTCTTAATGTTATGATGGACGCTATAAAAGAGATTATAAATAATGCAACGCTTGCATTTATCAATAACGATGTAAAACTTGCGGCGAAAGTTGAACCTCTTGAACAGGTTATTGACCGCATCAGAGATAAACTTAAAGAGGCTCATGTTAAGCGTCTTACAAACGGCGAATGTACAATAGAACTCGGATTTATTTTCTCTGACCTTATTACAAGTATGGAAAGAGTTTCCGACCATTGTTCAAACATTGCGGTCGGTGTTATTGAAATCAACAACAACGGCTACGATGCACACGAATATTTGCACGAGCTTAAAAATTCCGATGATATTCAGTACAACGCAGACTATAAGGAATACAAGAAAAAATATGCACTCCCTGCATCCGCTCTTGTTAAAAAATAATCACTTTACCCACAGCCAAAAGCTGTGGGTTTTCATTATGCAGATGACAAAGTGAATTTTTTGTGCTATTATATATTATGATTTTATTGATTAGGGGTAGATTAGTTTGGCAAAGGCAGTACCGCTTTTTAGCGGCAGTAAAGGAAACAGTTATTTTCTGGGTACGGCAACACAGGGCGTACTTATTGACGCAGGTCGTTCATGCAAACAGATTGAAAATGCATTACTTACAAATTCAATAGATCCACGCATAATAGGCGCAGTGTTTATTACACACGAACATACAGACCATTGCAGTGCCGTAAAAGTGCTTGCATCACGCTATAATTTTAAGGTGTATGCAAGTCAGGGTACACTTGAGGCGCTTGAAAGGGCAAATCGTCTGGATAAACGCTTTGAAACCGAGGTTATCGAAAACGAAGTTGCGGTAGGTGATATGCTTATTAAAAGAATTGATACTCCGCACGATGCCGCAGAAAGCTGTTGCTACAGTGTTACGCTTGCAGACGGAAAGACTGCCACAATAGCAACTGATATGGGATATATGACCGATGATGTAAGAAATGCCGTTGCACACAGCAATTTTGCGGTTATTGAGTCAAACCACGATGTTGATATGCTTAAAAACGGTCCGTATCCGTTTGTACTCAAAAAGCGAATACTCTCTAAATACGGTCATTTGTCTAATCCCGATTGTGCCGCCGAGCTTGCGGGACTTGTGCAGTCAGGTACTTTAAGACTTATGCTCGGTCACTTAAGCGAGCAAAATAATACCCCGTCAATAGCGCTTAATACAGCTGTAAACGAACTTTCAAAGTACGGAATGAATAGGGGAATAGATTATACTCTCGATGTAGCGCCCGTAGAAACTAATGCTAAATCGGTAATTTTTTAATGGTGAAAGATGATTAGAATAAATATAATTTGTATAGGAAAAATTAAAGAGAAATATTTTACAGACGCAATTTCCGAATACGCAAAACGACTTACTGCCTTTTGTAAATTTGCGGTAGTTGAACTTGCGGAAGAAAAAATAAGAAATAACAATCCGAACGAGGCTGAAATTTCAGAGGTAATTGAGGCAGAGGGAGAAAGAATACTTAAGAAAATCGGTGCAGGTGATTATGCGGTGGCAATGTGCATCGAGGGCAAACAGCTTTCAAGCGAAGAACTTTCTGCAATGCTCGACAATGCGGCAATTACAGGAAAAAGTACGGTGGATTTTATTATCGGCGGAAGTTACGGACTTAGCAATAAGGTGAAAAACAGAGCGGATTTCAAACTTTCTATGAGTAAAATGACATTTCCTCATCAGATGGCAAGAATGGTACTGTCAGAACAGATTTACCGTGCGTTTGAAATTTCTACCAACGGCAAATATCATAAATAGAGGTAAAAGATGGCTTTAGACGGAATTTTTTTAAGATATATAAAACACGAAATAGAAACCGAGGCGCTCGGTGCCAGGGTATCGCAGATTTATCAGCCGAACAGAGATGAACTTGTATTTGCAATGCGTACCTTTAACGGCAATAAAAAACTTTTGCTTTCGGCAAGGGCAAATTCACCGAGGGTGCATTTTTGCGGCAATACACCTGAAAATCCCGCTTCACCGCCTATGTTTTGTATGCTTTTGCGTAAGCGTATCGGCGGCGGAAAGCTGGTTGCGGTTCGTCAACAGGAATGCGACAGAGTGCTGTTCCTTGATTTTGAGTGTGTAAACGAACTCGGCGATACCGTTCTAATAACAGTAGTTTGCGAAATTATGGGAATGTACAGCAATATTATTATTGTGGATTCAAACGGAATAATTATTGATTCTCTCAAGCGTGTTGACCTGACTATGAGCAGCCGTAGACTTGTGCTTCCAAATATAAAATACGAACTTCCCGAGGCGCAGGATAAACTTTCAATTCTTAAACATTCGGCAGAAGAAATAGCGGAAAAAACAGTTGATTTTGACGGCGAAATGATGCTTAACAAGGCACTGCTAAGGGCAATTCAAGGTGTATCGCCTCTTGTGTGCAGAGAACTTGAGTACAGAGTGGGCGAGGGCACAACTACCCGTATGGATAAACAGCATTATGACAGACTTGTTGATGTGCTCGATGATTTGTATGTAAATGTTAATAAATATGCAGGCAAACCGTGTATGGTTATAAGAGATGACGGCAAGCCGATTGATTTTACATTTACAGATATTGAGCAATACGGAAATTTTGCTCAAATAAAGCACTTTGACACATATTCACAACTTCTTGACAGCTTTTACGAAACCAGAGATTCAAGAGAGAGAATGAGGGTCAAATCTCAAGACCTTACAAAAATGCTTGTTAATTTAAGCGAAAGAATTTCCCGTAAACTTGCAAAGCAAAAGATTGAACTTAAAGAATGTGCAAATCGTGAACAGCTTAGAATAAACGGTGATTTGTTGCAGGCAAATCTCTACCGTATTGAGCGTGGCGCATCTTTTGCGGAAGTGGAAAATTTTTACGATGAAAATATGTCGCTTATCCGCATAAAACTCAATCCTGCAATTTCTCCGGCAGCAAATGCTCAAAAATATTATAAAGATTATCAAAAAGCGAAAAATGCAGAGCATATTTTGACCGAACAGATTGAGAAAGGCAGGTCAGAGCTTGAATACATTGATTCTGTACTTGATACGGTCAGCCGTGCGGAGAGTGAGCGTGAACTTGCGCAGATAAGGGAAGAGCTTACCGAGCAGGGATATTTACGCAAACAAAAGGGTAAGCAAAGACCGCAGGCGGCACTACCGCCGCTTGAATTTACTTCAAGTGACGGATTTAAAATTTTGGTAGGCAGAAACAATACTCAAAATGATAAACTTACATTAAAAATTGCAAATAAAAATGATATGTGGCTGCACACAAAAGATATTCACGGTTCGCATACAGTTGTTTTTGCGGAAGGCAGAGAAATTAGCGATACCGCAATTTTAGAGGCGGCACAGCTTGCCGCATATTACAGTAAAGCAAGAGAAAGCAGTCAAGTGCCTGTAGATTACACGCTTGTGCGTTATGTAAGCAAGCCAAGCGGTGCAAGACCGGGTATGGTTATTTATGTAAATAACAAAACTGTTTATGTCACACCGAAAGCAAATATTTCCAAATAAAAAACTCGGCAATCTTTATGGTTGCCGAGTTTTGTGCTGTCAGTCAATATAATCAAGATATTTTAAGAACCGTTTTACGGCAAGGGAGGCGGTCTTTTTTTCTTTCAGTCCGACATTTTCAGATAATTTGATTTCTTTCAATACTTGAAAAAATATTTACAGTGTGCTAAAATATTCTTGTAAATTTGGACAAGGAAGTTCGGCAGGACTTTCTTGTCTTTTTTATTGGAGGTAATAGGTATGAAAAAGCCGTTAATAGGTGTTGTTCCGCTTTGGGACTCTGAAAAAAACTGCTATTGGATGTTGCCAAACTATATGCAAGGAATTGAAAAATCGGGCGGTATTCCCGTTATGTTGCCTTTAACCGAGGATGAAGAGATTATAAAACAGCTTGTAAATACTTGTGACGGATTTCTTTTTACAGGCGGACAGGATGTTGACCCAAAAATTTATAACGAAGTGAGAACAAAGCAGTGCGGAGAAAGCTGTACGCAAAGAGATAATATGGAAACAGAGCTTTTTCGTCTGGCTTATGAAAAAGACAAGTCAATCTTAGGCATTTGCCGTGGCATACAGTTTATTAATGCTGTTATGGGCGGTACGCTGTATCGGGATTTACAAACAGAGCATCCTACCTATACCGTGCATCATCAGCCGCACCCGTATGATAAACCTATTCACAGTGTAAAAATAATGAAAAATTCGCCTTTACATAAATTGTTGAATACAGATGCTTTAGAGGTTACAAGCCTGCACCATCAGGCAGTAAAAGATATTGCACCGAATCTTGAGTGTATGGCGGTTTCGGAGGACGGACTTATAGAGGCGCTGTTTGCACCCGATAAAAAATTTGTATGGGCGGTGCAGTGGCACCCGGAGTATTCTTTCTTTACAGATGAAAACAGCAGAAAAATATTTAAAAAATTTACAGACAGTGTTAGTTGATTACCTAAATATATTTTAAAGCCTTGCCTTGTGCAGGGCTTTTTTACTGCCCAAAACTTTACAATCTTTTACAAGAGTGATAAAAGAATATGACTGTATTATAAAATTACGGTGTTAGAATATCGTCAGAAAAGGGGAAGAAAAATGGAAGATAAAAGTAAAAACTCAAAAGTTTTGGTAATTGTTCTTATTGCGGTTATAGCAATTCTTGCGGCAGTAGGCATTACTATGGGTGTGTTGCTGATGAATAACAACAGCTCACAAACACAGGATACGGCAAAGCAGCAGGGCGTTGTGTTTGACAGTGACGCATCGCATTACGAACAGGAAGTTTCAAATGCGGGCGGCGCTGAACAGGGAATTAAAATTCCGGGTTATCCCGATATGACAATCTCAAGTGAAAGCACAGACTTTCCTATCACTCTTTTAAATCCCGAGGAAAATCCGTGTAATTTTAAATTTACGCTTTCTTTGCAGGAAACAGGTGAAACACTTTGCACTACAGACCTTGTAAAACCTGGTGATGCAATTAAGGGCGTAACTCTTGACAAACCGATTGAAAAAGGTACATACACTTTAATAATTAATATTTCAACATATTCTATTGACAGCAATTCACAAATGAACGGCGCACAGGTTAAGAGTACGCTTACAGTTGAATGACAATAATCCCTTATGGGTTTATCATATATAAACAGCCGTCAATTTGGCGGCAAGGACATTAGAATTTGAAAATCTAAGGAGAAGAAAATTTATGAAAATCAATGCAAAAAGAATTACAGCAGTATTAATGGCAGCAGCTATGAGCGTATGCGCTACAACAGCAGCATTTGCGGCATCAACAACAGACACCCCGATTGTTGACGAAAACCACGCAACAGCAGACTTCCAGCAGAAAATTACATATTCAAAAAGTGAATCGGAAATCGTACCCGCTTACACTGTTTCTATCCCTCTCACAGCAGAACTTCAAAAAGAATCATCAACACTTTCATATTCACTTGCACTTGAAAATGATACAGCCTTTGTTCCAAGCGGCAAAAAAGTAAGCGTAAAGATTGAGAGCGCAGGTTACTCCGGCAATCTTCACACTCTTGCAGTATGGGATTCAAGAAATCTTCAGGAGGCTGAATATGTAATCTACAATTCAGACGCTTTTGCAAATCCTACTTACTACACAATCGGTGACGAGATTGCTTCTTGGGACGGCTCAAACTTCGGTACAATCACAAGAAAAATCAAACTTAAAGACTACTATAGCGTAGGTGCCGGCAACTATAACGGTGTAATTAACTACACAGTATCTCTTGAGGACAAATAAGATAAATAAAACTCGAGGTTAATTATGAAAAAAACCGTTATTACCGTAGTTTTAGCTTTATGTGTTATTTCGACAGTTTGCTGCGCATATGCAGCGGCTGCCGAAAGTGCAAAAACAGATGTAATTCTTACAATCGAAGAAACAACCACACAATTCACTACAGTTCAGACTGCAACACAAACAACAGAAAATCAAAACACAGTTGTAGAAAATGATACTAACACAATCAAAACAGGCGCAATTGTAAGTTACACAACTGTTGTAACAGTATTTTTAATGCTCACAGCGACAGTATCATTTTTCTGGTTCTATAAAAAGAAAAGATTATTATGTAAGGAGTAACAATATGAAGAAGTTTTTATCAATCGCAGCAGTACGCTGAAAAAGTTATCTAAACTTTTCCTTCCCTTACAGCAGATCGTTACACTACAGTAGCGGTCTGTTTTTATTTATAATATCTTTAATCTTCTAAAAAAGTATGTTACTATTGGAAATTTAATAATTAATAGTCTTTTCCTTCTATTAATACCGCTCCGTCATCAATTTTGTAATGTTCGGAAACCTCAAGGGTATTTGCAACCCATAAAGCAACATCTCCTGAAGAAATCTCGTTGCTATCATCAAAAGCACCGCATACTGAGTAATTATCATCTCTATAACAATTAATAGCTTTATGCGTAATATCATCAACCAAGTATGAATATTCTACAGTAATAATTTTACCGTCTTTCCCTTGATATTCTGTATATTTAAAATCAGATGCCCACGTTTTGTTGCGCAGGGAATCAGGAATTTCATAATCAGGAAAGCTGTCAGGATCTGAAAGAATATTCAATAAATCTAAAAAACTGTACTTCGAGCCGGTTTCTCCGTCAGGTAAGCTGTCCAAATATTTGCTTATATTTATGTGTTCAATGCTGTCGCTGATGATTTTTTCTATTCCGTCATATGTTCCTTTGAACAAATCTTCATAGCCCTGTTTGTATTCGTCTGATACCGGCAAAATATCATTTGTAGTATAGTTTGAAATAACTAAATAATCCTGAGAAATATAGTTTTTGTATTCCTCCGATTCGTTTGATGATGGACTCCTGCAAATAAGTGAATCTTTATCTGCGGCTACAGTTGTCCAGCTGTCGGGCGACTCAAATGTAAAGGTTACTAAATCTAATTGGCTGTTTTCCGTGACCATTTTTGTTTCTACATAAGGCTTAATAATGGTATTATTCTGCTGACATCCTACAAGTGAAATCATAAGCACGATGGATATTATTGCTGATAAGATTTTGTTTTTCATTTGTATGCTCCTATTCCTATTATATATTTTAACTGGAAATTATTTGGGATTTTTTGATTTTATGCATTTAATATTACTAAATTGTGATATTTATTATACTTCTTGTATTGCTTTTTGTAAAGTAATAAAGGTAAGTATATCAGGACTTATGCAAAGTTACATCAGAAGGAGAAGCCAAATGAAAGTATTTCTTTATATCCGCGTTGCCTGTGCGGATCAGCTTGCAGCGGCAAATCAGCGTGAAGAGCTGGAACGCTAACGATACTCATACAACAGTTGAACTGACCTTTGTAAACGGCAACAAGCAGTATACCGTGAAACGCAATCCCGAGTATGAAAGGAAAAAGGCGAGAGGAAACGGTTTTACAAAACAATCGGCAGGCGGCATTAAAATGGAAACAATGTTTGTCGACGAAGGATTCGGTTCGCTTGATGAAGAAATTTTAAGACAGGCAATGCAAGCACTGTCGGGACTTTCGGAAAATAATCGACTTGTCGGTATCATATCTCATGTGGCTGAACTTAGAAGTGAGATAGATAAACAGCTTGTCGTAACTAAAGAAAAGTCAGGCGGCAGCAAGGTTGAATTGAAACTTAATTAGCAATTTGCAGGTTTGACATTTTTACACGAAATATGTTATAATCAATTGTAAATATCGAGGAATTGTACGCTGTTTACAATTCCTCTTTTCTATTAAAAAAAGAGGCGGTAAGATGAAAAAAATTATTGCACTTCTGCTTGTTGTGTTAACTGTTTTGCTTTGCGGTTGTTCGATGGGGGACGGAAGTATTCGATTCGGAGCGGCAGGTTTGGGCGGTGTTTATCACCAGGCGGCAACTTCATTAAAACAGCTTGCCGAAAATGACAGCGCTCTTAAGATTGAAGTAAAGACCACAGCAGGCTCTGCGGCAAATGTTCGTTTGCTGTCACAAGGTTATCTTGATGCGGCAATTGCTCAATCTGATATTATAAGCGACGCATATAACGGAGAAAATTCATTTAAAACAGCATATAAAGATTACAGTGCTGTTGCGGCTCTTTACACCGAAGTGTGCCATATTATAGTAAGGGCAGATTCTGACATTAACAGCGTTCATGATTTACTCGGTAAAACGGTCAGCGTCGGTGAAGAGGAATCGGGTTCACAACTCAATGCAAAACAGATTTTATCCGCATACGGTTTGAATGAAAAAATGGTTAAAGAGGAAAACTTTAATTATGCGGATTCAGCCAAGGCACTCGTATCGGGTGAGGTTGACGCTTTGTTTTGGACAGTCGGCATAAACGCCACAGTTGTGGAAGAGCTTTCAAGACAGTGCGATATAAAACTTCTTAGCATTGACAAAGAAGCGTCAGACAAGCTTAAATCAGCGTATTCGTACATTGACTGTAAGGTTGACGGAAACACATACAACGGTCAGACTAAGGATGTAAATACCGTTGGAGTAAAATCGGTACTTATTGTAAGTGACAGACTTTCAAATGATAAGGTGAAAACACTTACAAAACTTGTGTTTGATAACGCAAACGAACTTCAGCTTACTGTTTCGGCTGACCTTGATATTATAGAAAAAGATGCCGTAACAGGTGTAAATATTCCGTTCCACAGCGGTGCGGCAGAATATTACAGTGAAAAAGGCATTGAAGTAAAAACAGCAGAATAACTGCGAAAGGAATGTAAACATTGAGCATTACACTTGATATGTATCAGACAATCGCAGTTGCTGTAGTTGTACTGATATTAGGAGCTTTCCTTAAAAGAAAAATTTCTTTTCTTGAAAAATTCTGTATTCCCGCACCGGTAATCGGCGGATTGATATTCGCAATATTTACTTTGATTTGCTATTCTACAGGAATACTTGAAATTGATTTTGACGATACTTTAAAAGAAGTATGTATGGTATTTTTCTTTACCTCGGTAGGTTTCCAGGCAAACTTAAAGGTACTTAAAAGCGGTGGAAAACCGTTGCTTATTTTTCTTGTACTTGTAATTGTTCTTATAATAACTCAGAACTTCACAGCCATAGGACTTGCAAATCTTCTCGGACTTGATTCGCTTACGGGTATGACAACGGGTTCAATCCCAATGGTAGGCGGTCACGGTACGGCAGGTGCATTCGGTCCGGTGCTTGAGGACTTCGGTATTAGCGGAGCAACAACTGTATGCACTGCGGCGGCAACATTTGGTCTTGTTGCAGGTTCGCTTATGGGTGGCCCAATCGGCAACAGACTTATTAAAAAGCACAATCTTCTTGAAACAATCAAAAATGATGACGATACTCTTCTTGTTGAAGAAGAAGAAAAGCACGAAAGACATTTTTCAATGTATGCGCCGGCTGTATTTCAGCTTATAATTGCGGTAGGTATCGGCACGATATTTTCAAAATTGCTCTCGCTCACAGGTATGACATTTCCAATCTACATCGGAGCAATGATTGCAGCGGCAATTATGCGTAATATCGGCGAATACACAGGCAAAATTACAATTCATATGGGTGAAATTAACGACCTCGGCGGTATTTGCCTTTCGCTTTTCCTCGGCATTGCAATGATTACACTAAAACTCTGGCAGCTTGCTGACCTTGCACTTCCGCTTGTTATATTGCTTGCAGGACAGGTAGCTCTAATGTTCCTATTCTCTTATATTGTGGTTTTCAATGTAATGGGCAGGAATTACGATGCGGCGGTATTAGTAGCCGGTACTTGCGGATTCGGTATGGGCGCAACTCCTAACGCTATGGCAAATATGCAGGCAATCTGTGAAAAGTATGGGCCTTCTGTAAAAGCATATCTGATTATTCCTATAGTAGGCAGCTTGTTTGCAGATTTTCTTAATAGCCTTACAATCACATTCTTTATTAATCTGTTGTAAAATGGAGGTAATATTATGAAGGATAAGGATAAATATTTTGTAGAAACCGAAAACCTTGCTTTTCCTGAAATTCACACAGGTAAGGTAAAGCAAATATCAAGCGAAAAACCTAATGCCGACGAATCTGTTATTTATGATACAGTGGCAGTTCCCGAAATTCATATAAAAAAGAAAAAAGATAAGCACAGTAAATAATAACAAAGAGCCGTACATTAATTTGTGCGGCTCATTTTGTCAGTCTTTAAATAAAATTTGATAATTTAGCATATATGACAAAAAGTGATTGACAATGCTTGCTATATATAGTATAATGATAGTCCTAAAACAGGCTAAACTTTGTTTATATCCGGGGATGTAAAGGCTTCGACGGGGAGCGTGAACCTCGGTAAGCGAGCAGTGGTGCGGAGAGCCACTATAAAATCCGCAACTTTTAAAATAACTGACAAAACTACAGTTAGATTAGCAGCGTAAGCTGCTCGTTCCTGCACAGAGCACCACGGCTGTGTAAGGGGCGTCGATTAGTGGTAAATGTGAATGCGGCAGTGCCTCGGGCAGCATCACACATTAGAGGCTACCGAGCCGTATAACCCGTTGTCGGGTGCTGCGGTAAGGGAATTTTAAAACGACAACTACGCTCGTAGAAAGCCTTGGCAAATACTTTTCGGACAGGGGTTCGATTCCCCTCATCTCCACCAAAACTAAAATCCAGTAGATAAGCCATTATTACGGAAAATGGCTTGTTTGCTGGATTTTTACATTGTATTAAAATGTATTGCAATTTACTAAAATGTGTTAAAATATACGAAAATATATTACTTTGTCATCACGCAGTCAACACGATAAAAGTATTTTAGTGTTTAATGATGCTATGCAAAAATTTATTGATAATAACTAAACAAAGACAAAGCTCTTCGAGTATCAAATCTGTATCTGAAGGACAAATTATATATTTAAATAAAATTTTTTTAAAAAAAGTATTGACAGCCCACCATAACGGTGGTATAATGTAATCAAGATAAGAGATGAACAACATCTCACATAATTAAAAAGGAGTCTTCACTATGAAAATCACAAACGCCAAAATCAACGCAGCAATCAACACTCTCAACGAAAAGACAAATCGTATTTATCAAGTTCGCACTGATTGCGATAGAGCAGACCTCTACAGATCAGAAAAATACTTTCTCTATCTGCAAGTTGACGAGTTTGGTGTGCATATGCCAGGCGCATATGGTGTACTCGTTGCAGGGTACAAAACACAAAAAGCTCTCATAGAGAATTTATAATTTTTTATTGACAATATGTGTTTTATGTGTTAATATGTGTTTATCAAATTAAATTTAAAATAAAGGAGTTACTATCATGACGGATTACAGCAATATCAAACAATACCTCAACAGTGAAAAAGCTATCGAACTCACATACGAGTTTGATAGAGAGTTCTCACCGTTTGCGGCAGGAATAGAACAGAAGGATATTCCTGCACTGCTAAACGATAAATCTCGATTCAGATACTATGTGTCTTGGAAAACGGAAGACGAAGTAATAGATTTTCTTGGAAAAGCACATATTATCAATTCTTACACCAAAGAAGTTCGTAATAAGTATGTCAAGTACATTCAAGACGACAAACTCGTACTCAAGAAAGAATTTTTTGAGCAGGTTTTCACTTTCACATCTACTTATGATTTCAACATCGACGGTAGATCACATATGATGTGCGATGTTGATTGTAACTTTCTTTCTCACTTAGATTATTACAAAGATAAATACAAAAGAAGAAAAAATAATGATATAAAAATATTCGACATAAACGATGACATTGATAAATACATCGATACAATCATTAACTTTATGTAACTAAATACAAGCGAGCGGATACAAATTTCCGCTCGCTTAAGGAGGAATTATAAATGTACAAATACAACATCAAAGATTTTAGACAAGCTTGTGGTTTCACTCAAGCCGAATTGGCCGAGCGAGTAGGCTGCGACCAGCCGATGATGGCTCGCTGGGAGAACATTGACGCAACAAGCAATGTTACTATCTCACGAGAGAACATCAACAAGATAGCGCAAGCATTGAAAGTTACAGCAAGCGATATTGATTGCACAATTCAGATGACTCTTGAAGAGCTTATTCTGCAAGCGAAAGCGGACGGCACATACATCGCAAAGAATTGCAATAAAAATGATTTAGCTGCCCTCAAACTCAAAATCTCTCAAGACATAACTAGCCACAATCGGGACGATGTGTGTTGCGACATTCTCCAGCTGAGCGCAACAGCGAATCATGAATGCCTTTTCTTTTACGATCTGTTGAAAGAAAAAAAGTTTACATCAAAATTCTTAACTATTGTGTCTGCATTCGTAAATGGTCTTAATGCTAAAGATTGATAATCGGGGCGACTACAAATAAAGGAGTTTTCACTATGAAAATCAAAGACGCGCGACTTAACGCAGGACTAACGCAACAGGCTATGAGCGACTTACTTGAAATTCCGCTGCGAACAATTGAAAATTGGGAGGGTGGTAAGAGCAAACCGCCTGCATATGTTGAAAAACTTATCATTGAAAAGCTCGATAATATTGCGAAGGAGAGATTTAACATGAAAAAAATACGAACTCAGAAAAGAATACTGTGAAGTTCACGCAAAGAGTGCTACCTTTTCGATGTGTATATAAAACCGTATGCAAATTAAAAAAATCGCCCCTCGGCTACCGACTTGGTACTCGAGGGGCTAAACTTATGTACGCTTATTCTTTTGTGTCTGTATCGGTTTTATTTTCGACTGTATTTTTCAATCGGCGGACGATATTTACAAGGAATTTCGGGATTGGCGTGCCCAACCCAGCAAGGTTTTCAAGGATTGAAATAAGCTCGTTTATAATCAGCCACACGGAAACAATTAAGCCAAAATAATAGCTTGAAAACTCAATCCCTGCTGTGGCAAGTCCTGCACCGATGAGGTAATCAACAACGCCGCCCACGCACACGAGAACGAGGTAGCCTACTTTCTTAAGTATTCCCTTAACACCAATACGGCTGTTGAGGGTTTTATTTATGTAAGCCTCTGCCATACCTGTACCATAGTCTATTATCATTACACAGATTAAAACTGCAAGCGGTACAAGCAATATGTTAAAATAAGCCGCCAATGCACCGATAGCTACCGAAACAGTAGCCTGAATAATATTGTCTTTCATTGTTTTATACCTCCTAAAAATCAAGTCAAAGTAATCTGCAAGCCGTCAATCTTAGCGCCGGAAAGTCCTGCGTAGCCGTCCTGTGAGCTGTCTTTTTCTGTGTTGTGCTGCCAATCCCAAAAGCCTGCACCCTGCTTACGCACTCTGTATGTAGCTTTATAGTCACCCACACCCGAGAACTCGACCTGAATGGCATCAATGACTTTACCAAGGATACCTGCGTACCCGTTATTGCTGTCGTTGATGTCATAGCCGTCTACCCAGTCAAGCCAATCACCATTGAGCAAGTGCACTCTATACTTTATATCGCCTTTGCTGACCTTAACTGCAACGGCTGAAATAGCTTGTTTCTTTCGTCCTGCAATATTTGACAAGCCTTTAACCTCGCTGTACCATTTGCCGTCTGCGTACACACGATAAGTCAGCGTTGGCTTTTCAACTTTGCTTTCCGACTTGCTGAAAACACTGTCATTGAAAATTACATTAGTATCAATATTTCCGCCATAGCCGTTGATTTTGCCTGTCGAGCTGTTCTGCCAAATATCACAGTTTAATTCATTTACGGAGTTATATTGTGCAAGCCAAATACTGTATTTCCTCTTCAATTCATCATAATCAAGACAGTTGTTAAACCAATTCAGATTGGCATACACACCTGCTCTGTAGTTACTTTTCTTGATTGTTTCGCAAAATCGTTCTGCAATCGCTGTAAGTTTTGTTTTGCCGAGTTTAACCATTGAATAATCTTCCAAATCATAATAAATCGGCATATCAATGCTTTTGTTTTTAATGCACTCAAGGCAGGCTTTTGCTTCTTTTTCTGCATCATCGACACTATCGGCGTAACTATACCAATAGACACCAATTTTAAGCCCTGCCGCTTTAGCGTTGCGATAATGGCTTTCAAACATACTGTCTTTTTGCGATACTTCTCTGCCGTATCCTGCCCTTATTATTACAGCTTTTATGCCGTCATTTTTCATTTTGTTGAAGTCGATATTCTGCTGAAATTCCGAAATATCAACACAAGTTACTCTTGTCATAAAATTTCCTCCTTGTTTTTGTTGTTTAATATGTTATAATAAAATTCAAATAGATTATTTTGCTTGGTGATAATATGAAAAATACAATAAAATGGTTCTGCAAACTTCTGCTAAACAAACTTAGTAATATAAGAACAAAAATACTTGTTTCTTCTTTCTTTACAGGTTTGATATTTTTAGGATTAGGAATATACAAAAAGAATATTGGGCAAGATGTCACTTTTTTATCATATACAACATCCGTATTTTTCGCTATTTGGTGGATTTTAATGCCACTTACAGAAAAGCAGAAAAACAAAATGTTGCTAAAAACTTTCGTATATTGCATAATGACTTTTATAACTCTTTACACAATAGCTTAGAAGTGTACTTTGTAATAAATCCCACAACATCACAATTAATTCTTTCTGCAATATTGATATTTACAGTTGTAATCTTTTTTGTTGATGTTTTTCAAACATTGTTTCATATAGTGTTACCGCTTATAAGTAAGGCGTGGGACAAACTTTCGTCAAAAGAACCAAGCCCATTTATGAATTTCATCAAGAATACTATGGCTGGATTAGTAACTGTTACAGCCTTTATCACAGCCATAGCTGGTCTAATTAAATTATTTATACCTTAAATAAAATATAAATTCTATCAATGGAGTAACAAAGCGTTACTCCATTTTTTATTTGCTTAAAATAATCTCTTGATACTGCTCTTCAGTAATAACATTAAAGCTGAGTTCAAGAACACCGTTGAGCAGTCCTTTTGCGGTTGTCATCTGTAAAACCAAAGACAGCCACACCGTGTTCTTGCTGAGTAATTATTTCTGTAATACAGTTTGCTTTTGTATTATCAACAATTAAATGTCTATAAATCATCACTCTACCTCGTTTCCGTCAACTGTAACTTTCCAATCACAACGCTCCGCAGGTGCAGAATACATCTTTTTGACTTCTGAAATATTAATACACTTTTCAATATTAACAGTGTTTGGAGTATCAGAATATGCGCCCTTGAGAGTTCTTGCTTGGATTTCCGTCCCACCAAAATCACAATTTCTGATTGTAATATTCGAGCCTGTTTTCATATGTAAGCCGAAGCTGCTATTATCTGCATTATCGTGATTTTGATAACCTATCGTGCAATTCGTGGGTATAATTTTGCAGTTTTCAATCAGTCCTACCTCACCAAAGCTGTGACCGCAACCAAAAACTGGCACTGTTGTTTTATCGGCATAATCTACGCAATCAGCACGTCCGCCCCACTTAAAAATACAATTTGCCACAACCCAATTTGTCGCATAACCTGTTCCACCACTCTCAAGGTGTATGCCATACCTGATATTTTTACAGTCAAAGGTAAATCCTTTGATATGCGTGTGAACATTAAGGTCTAGGTGGAATGGACACTTTTTGATTATGTCCTCAGATTTCAGTGCAGACTTATCAAATCCTGTTGCTCCGTCCCATTTGATTATTGTTGCGGCAGGATTATAAATGTTTTCGGATTCGTAGTAAACATAATCCTTAGTCATTATGCCCCTGTAACCGACCAAGCCGACATCTGACATACCTGCATATTTGTCCTGCAAATCTGTATATATTCCTGCCATTACGACTATTGTATAACGATTATGATAACTGTTGTCTGATATGCTGTTATTAGCTGACAAGATAGAGTTAAATTTTGTTTCTCCAAATCCTTCGTTATTTTCGTTGTAGTCGTTAGAAACATACAGATAGTGCATCGCATAATCAGGAGCTTGGTACAACTCAGGTTTAATATTAGACTTTATTAAGTCAGGGTTAGAATAAGCTGTACGCTTATTGTTCTGTTCAAGTTGAAGATTACAACTGTTGTCAACAAGTCTATTTGCAGCAACCGCAATTTTAATAGAATTAACGACTACATTTTCTGTTGCTGTATAAGTAGCCGCTGCATTTTTAAAAGCACTAACTTCTGACAAGAGCCAAGATGAGCTAATTGCTGTCTGCTCGTTCGCAGGATAGAAAACACAACCGCTGTTTGTAATATTAGCAAAATTCTGCAAAGACAAGCAATACGCTTTGCTTTGTTCAAGAGTAACCGCACGCTTGAGCTTGAGATAAAAATTAACCGCAGCGGTAGATGTGCCGCTTAGGCTAATTTTATTGTTCTTGACTGAAATAGTAACTCCGTTTGCTGTCTGCTCTGTGTCCTCGAGCGAGGTGAGATTAACGCTTGTAGATGTATTGAGCAAAGAGTCTTTTGCTATCATTTTTGCAGATGCGGTTTCGATTGCGGAATTAACATCCTTTTTGGTTGCTAAATTTGAGCCTGTTGGTTCATATTTAGATTTTGTATTTATTACTGACTTGTTCACAAAAACACTAAAATGCTGAGTTGTCAAGATTGTATCGTTCTCACTTAGCACAAGCTCGCACCGCATCATACCTGCGAGTTGTAACATAGATTTTGAGAGCGTAATCGTTATTGCATTATCAGAAACAGAGCAGGGAACAGAATCAGCAACAATAACATTATCAACAGTTGCATTAAGTACAGCTGTAACATTATCGCTAATCGTCACAGGCCGAGAGTCTGCATACAGTTTACATTCAATGATGCGTGACTTGTCATCATTTTGAGCGACTATTATACTTTCGTAATTTCTATCTTTGTATACATCAAGATTAAGTTTGTAATTTACATTCAATTATGTCCACCTCATTTCACAAAATCAGATAGTTTAGTTTTGAACGAACCAAGCTCAAGCTGTTTATATCGTTCTCTAAGTGTGTCATATGTAGTTTTAACAATTTTAGATTCCGCTGCGATACTGTCGCTTAAGATTACTGTAACAGTATCGCAAAGATTAAACTGTTGCATATCGTCAAGGACCGCTTCTACATCAACTTTAATATTGCTCTTGATCTCACCAAGTTTATCTCCTCCTATGTAAGCTGTTGCTGCTATTCTGCAAGTGTTTTTGACAAATTCATATCCGTCGCCTGTTGAAGAATTGACAATTATTCCGTTAACAAGATTGTCAGGAACTGGATATACACTTAGTTTATTTGTTTTTGCTTTTTGTTCAAAAATCTCATAAGGGTCAGCAATTATCTGTATGTCTTGCTTTGAAAATTCATCATAAACAGTAGCATAAGCACACACATGACTTATCGTAGTTTCACTTGATTGAGTTTTTTCATAGCTTGATATATTGTCGCCCCACTTGAGGCTATACGCTCGTTTCTGCCCTCGATTTTTTAACAATGAAACATTAAAATTATTCCATTTGTATTCGCCCCCAAACAGGTCAAGCAAACTGCCCTCTAAACCGCCGAGAAAGTCACCAAGTGTGCATACTTGAGTGTAGCCGAGGTTGATGCTTTTTCTGTTCGTTATATCTGACGAAAATACATAGTTGTTGTCAAAAAGAGCATCCAAATTTTCGTAAGCCTCCGCAGGTGAATAGAGCTGTGCTGATGTTTCGCCTGCGGCAAGAATGTTGTTATAGCAGTTATGTTTGATGTGCTTCGCTTTGATACTAAGCACATTGTTTTTTTCTACTACCTCGTAGATTTCAAAAAATTGTGGTTCGTCTGTTGGGTTTGGCTTTGCGTATATATAATTTTGTACAACAGCACTTTCGGCACATTCGGAGTTTTTAACAACGCTTGCACTTAGTGTGTAATCTGCGTTGCGTGACTCTTCGACGGTACATTCTGTGCAACCGGTAAGCCTGCCGAGGTAGTGCATTGAATTGAGCGATAATATTCTGCTTGTCGTTTCGTAGACTAAAGGTATCATAAGCGCCTCCAATTTGGCTCAAGCGTAAGCGAACCAATAACCTGATTGGCGATAATCTCATTCTCTCCTGCTTTAAATTGCTGCGGCAAGAGAGGTGAGATATAAGATTTAATGCCGTTTTTAACAGAGTAATATTGCATATTTTCACCGTCAAGGACTGTGTAATCTGCGTTAATTGAATTTTTTATAGATAGTGTTTCCCCGTTTATCGTTAGCGTTGCAGAAGCACCCACACCCGTGAGCTTGTAAAGCGGATTTGACGGCATTCTTTCAGGGTTGAGTAAATTTAGCTTTTGACCGCTAACAAGGCTTATAGGCTCTGTCTGTGCATACCAATACGGCTTACGACTGAATTTAACAGTAGTTGTGAGATATGAAGGTAACTCACGCTGAATTGTGTCAAGGTTAGTCACTACAGCATAGCAATAATAGCCTTTGTTATATGTGTCCTTGTATGTTTGATAATTGTTAAATTCAGTCAGCCAATCTATAATTTTATACGCAAGATATTGAGCAGTTGTGTGAGCAAGTAAAGGCATTAAAGCTATTTGCAGCTCAAAATCAACATTCTTGTATCTGCCGTTGTCCTGCACTATATCACCGTTTCGCCCCGGGATTGATATAAGCTCAAAATCACGCTGAGCAACAGAGTGAAAAGGTGCATTAACTATACGACCGCCAAACTGACTAAGCCATTTGCCATTATAAAAAAAGTTGTGCATCAGCTAAACACCTTCCTTTTACTTGTAATTTCCGCTGCTAATCGCTCAGATAATCTTTCAGCAAGACTATCTATATCCGAATCACTATTGACCGTTACGCCGCTAATATTCACATTGATGTCAATGTTAGTCGTTGACGGTTTGTCTGTGCTGTCACTCCTAAATGGATTTGTACCGTCCTGCTTGGCTTTACGATATTGTTCAGCCTCTTGCGCTGTCAAAACCGCTTCGCCTGCGTCCAAATAAGCGAGGTACTTGTCGTTCGGTACATAGTCGATACCGGCACGGAAACGGGGGAGAGTGACCTCTGAAATGTGTGGAATTTCAAGTCCTGCCCACTCAAGTGCCCAATTGATTCCGTCAAACAGACCGTTGATCATTCCGATTGCACCGTTTATTATGAATTCAACTGCGTTTGGAATTAAGTTTAGAACATTCTTGAATATTTCTAAAATGCCGTTCCACGCTTTATCCCAATTTCCTGAAAAGACTCCGTCTATGAAGTCAATCAAACCGTTGAAAATTCCCGTCAAGCTTTCAATCGCACCGCTTATTCCTTTGATAGCTAATCCGAGTACATTGCTGAAAACATCTGCAAGAATTTCAATAACTGGAGTTAAAGCAGGTAGGATAGCATTGAGCAGCATTGATAATAGCTCAAATAGCGGACTTAATGCGTCTGTCAATAAGTCGAAAACGGGTGCAAGAGCCTCGAAAACGGGCTGTAATGTTTCACTTAATATGCCTGCAATCTCGTTAAAAACAGGGATAAGCGGCTGTAACAAGTTATTGAGCAACTCTGCAAGTTTGACTATGAGCGGTGCAATAGCTGTTGAAATAAGTGCTGCGAACGGCTCTATTAACTGTAAAATCAAGTCGATAAACGGCTGTACAAGCTGAAAAATAGTGTCTAACAACGGCATTAATGCGTTGAGAATTTCCATAAACGGAGGCAAAAGCTGTTTGATTACTTGTACGAGAACAGGTAATAGTGCTTCTACGAGTTGAACAATTATTGGTGCTAACTGTTCCATAAGTTGAGCTATAAACGGAAGCAATTCCTCAATCAATGGCATAATCTGTTCAAGCATTGACACGATTATCGGGGCAACCTCTTCGCAGATGTTAATGAGCACAGGGGCAAGCTTCTCAGCTACACTTTCGATAAGCGGCGATAACTGTTCGAGTAACTTTGCACCTAAGCCAATAATCGAATTAAGCACAGGTTCTGCAACAGCACCGATTTGCGCCATTGTATCTGACAGTTGCTGATGTGCCCTGTTAGATTCCATTACATCGCCGTTTGTTTTTTTATACTGAGCAGAGGCATCCGAATACAGGCTTGTGAGGGTTGATGTGATTAACTGCTGTCTTTCTTGTTCTGATGAGCATTTAGCAAGTTTTTCATTAAAAGCATCCTCAGATACGCCCATCCAGTTAAGAGCATCAGCAAGCGGACCTGTTACCTGTCCGACTTTTGCGGTTTCGTTCGCCGCCTCTGTTAAACCTTCAATCGGAAGTGAATCACCAAACTGACCGTAAACACCTGTGCAGATTTCTGTCCAAGATTGCAAGTCTTTTGTAGAATTGCAAAGCAGAGAAAGATGATTTGCGGCTTCTGTCGCTTGTCCGCTGTCGCCTACTACGGCATAAAGGTCGGAATATGTTTGCTTTGCGTCTGCAGCTGAAAATTTGTTTGTGGTAAAAGCTGTGTCAAGTTTGCCCATTTCCGTCCGATATTCTCGCGTGCTTTCTGCCACGGAGGACAATGCTCCTACACCTGCCACCGCACCGCCTACCATAGCAGTTCCCCATTTAGCAGCAGTTTTGATTCCATTTCCGAGAGTTGAAGCAACACCCTTGCTTTTCTTCTCTGTCTCTGAAATGGATTTGTTTGCTTCATCGTTATTAACGAAGATTGAGCCAAACAGCTTAAAAATTTCGACTGCCACGCACTACACCTCCTGCCATTTGTAGCGATTGAGCATTTCCTCAACACGCTTTTCAATTTCGTCTGTATTGACTTCGTCCTGTGCAGTTGACTGCATTTTGCTGTCTATGCTGTCAACAAATTCTCTGTACGATAAATGCGTAATTTGACCAAGGCTTGTTAAAATAAAAGCCTTGTATTTCATTTCTTCGTTTTTTTCATTGATTTCATTTTCAATGATTTTTAAGATTTCAGCGAATGACAAATCTTGCAATGCTGTAAGATTGCCGCAGCAGTATTGCAAGATTAACTTATATGTGTTTATATCAATGCTGAAAGCGAGGTAAAAAAACTTTGAATATCATTCTCTGCAATAATATTCTTGATGTCTGTAATTACTTCTGTAATGTCCATAAGACTTGCCTGTTCGGGGGTAATATCACCTCTGATGTCAGCATAGAGTGAATAGAATTCGTTTTCTACTTCCTTGCTTGAGAGTGATGAAATCATAGTGATGACAAACTCAAAACCAACTTCCTGTTTGTTTTTCTTGTCCTTAGTTTTAACATACTTAGCAAACTCGAAAATTTCATTTTTTAAATCTGCTGACTTAATAATACGAGCCACCGAAAAAGCGTCCTTTAAGCCTAATTTTCTCATTGATTATACCTCCTCTGTAACCGGTTCCCAAATCACAAACGGCGGTTTAACATCTTCTGAATCGTATGCAGTTTCATCGCTGTAGCCGTAGAACTGCACATCAAACTTGCCGTTATCTTTATCCGCAACGCCCATTGTAAGACCGCCCTCATTCAGACCATTAAAAATCTGAATGATTACAGGCTTGTCTTTACCGAGCAGACAGCCAATCCAGGTGATGTTCGTGCAGTAATCGCTATCAAGCACATAATTTCTTCCTGTGATACCGTGATAGCCTGCGAGTGTTGTTTCATCTACTTCGCTTGCTCCAAGTGCCTTACGAATGTTGCCCTCAGTTACCTCCGCAACTGTGGCCTTGATATAAGTTTCCCAACCATCAATGAGGGTGTTGCCTTTAACTCTCGAATGCACACCGTCAAACTCAATGTTGCGGGCAGTTGGTTTTGCAGAAAATTCACCGCCTTTGATAGTTACGCCAAGGCATTTACCTGCAGCTTTGGCAGTCGCATATGTATCTGTTTTTACATCATAGTTCTCAAAAAATACACCTGCGTCGAGCAGCATATTATCGAGTGTTTTGCTTGTAAAACCCGAGTAAGGCTTTACTTTTCTTACTTTTGCTGTGCCCATTATTTTTCATCCTTTCGTTTGTACTCTCTTAATTCGAGAGTGAACATTATTCTCTTAATAGACTTATCTGTTTCGTCTATGTACTGCCTATCGTCGCTTTTATAGAATTTGTAATAATTTTTTTCATGTTCGATAATTGCTAAGCCGATTTGCTCATTTATCTCATCTGCAATGCTGTCGATTTCGTCGGTTGTGTTTCTGTCATATAGATTGCAAGTTACAATAAACTTGTTATACGGCTCATCTGTGTATATCTGTTTGACATCGTAAACCAAACGAGGAAAACCACTATCAGCTTGCCTGAAAAAATAAAGAGGGGCAAAGCCAAACAGCACTTCTTTTAACATTTTTTTAATGCTATTCACCTTGATAATCCCCCTCCTTGATTAAGCTCTCGGCTTCTTCTGTGCCGATACCGCTCAAGTATTGTGATTCAATTTTAATTATGTCAGAGATATTATCTTCCGCTGCGTTGCCAAGTGCTCCGATTTTTGGAGCTTTGCTTGTACCGATTTCTTGATACAAGCCGTAAAATCCGCCCGGCTTAAATCCTACCTGAAGGTCAGGAATTTTTTGCTTTGAGCGTACCCAATACTGCGTATTTTTCGCTAAGCGCCCCGTCCTGCGTTTTATTTTCTGCTTTGTCCGTTTACATACCAACTTGCCGACATCACGCAGAGCGGCTCTCTCAAGCTCTTTGAGAGTGTATTGTAGCCTTTCAACATTGCTTACAAATTCAACACCGTTTTTCGTTATCTTAACCGCCTTAGGTAGTGACATTATTTTCACCTACCACATCTGTCAGATACAACTCAACTCGTTCTGAATTCTTAATCTGAAAAGCTCTGTATATCTTGAATTTCTTACCTTCAAGATAGCAGAATTCTTCGTTGTTGTACTCAAATGCATTAATTACTACAACACACTCGGGTTTTAATCCATTTGCTTGAGCTTGGAAAAATTCAGATTGACGCACGAATTTCTGAATAGCATATACAGAGCGTTTTTTCTCTGCATATATAATCTCGTTGAGGTCATTAACAGACTGTTCAACTTTTTCAACAAGTTCAATAATCGTGTCACTATTCATAGTTCTGCACTCCTCTTGCTGCCATCGCATTTCTTAATTTTTCGTACTGAACTGACCAGTCACTATCTGCTACAGTCGAAAAATAAGCTCTGCAATAGAACTTTACCGCTTGATTGACAAGGGCGGAGTTTTCGTGCTCGATGTCAACTCCTGCCCCTTGCATGTCAAGCAAACAAGCGTCAATCTCGGCTGAAATCTCATCATCAAACATTGTTGTTGTAATTCTAAGGGCCTTTTTCACCTCTTGAATTAGATTACTTTCAGCCATAGCTTTTCACTCCTTATGCGCTTTTCTTGATGAGCTTTACGAGGCTGTGCTTATCAACAACCTTGCCGTCTGCAAGCATAACAGCTTTGAGTTTAGTGTTGTCTGTATCCTCATCAGTGTACTTCTTAATGCTTAAGCTAAGCATTTCGTTAAGAACATAGTCGTTGAGGTCGAAAAGCATAGCGAATGTTGTGTCTGCAGTCGGAGCGTCCACATAGTTCTCCATATAGCCGTCTGTGAACACCACAGTTCTGCCAAGGAGTGTGCTTGCCGGCTTACCATTCAAGCCAGCATTAATGCGAGCAACAGGCTGACCGTTGGTGTCTGTAATGCCGAGAAAGCGATAGAAAGATTTCTTGGTCATAAGCCATACGGCATTATCGTAAGCAGACGGAAGTGCTCCCTCTGCATCGAGAAGAGTGTTGTAGCTGAGCTTTGTTGCCTTAGCGATGTTAATAGTCTGACCGTCAGCAGGTGTTTCGTTGAGAATGCCTGTTGGTGCGCCTGAACCTGTGCCGGAAATAATAGATTCCTCGATAGCCTTAATCATCGCGTTTTTAATCTGGTCAATGAACTGTGCCTCAAAAATGTCAAGTGCTGTTACAGTCATAAGAAGCGAGAATGCGACCTTACACTCAAGCTTATAGCCTGAGAATGAAATCTTATCAGTGCTTACCTTCTGTTCATCAGAACCCTTATCCTCATCAACCCAGCTTGCAACAGGGCGAATGCTCTGAGTAGGAATAAGCAGAGCTGTTGGATATGAAGACTTAAAAACTCGAGCGTAAATATCGCCGACTTTTTCAAGCTCTACAATAAGTTTCTGATATACTGTCGTTGGGACGATTGTAGCCGCTGTGCTTGATGTAGTTGTTGAAGCTGCATTCTTGAACTTAGCAGGAATTTCTGTGCCTCTTGTTACGAAATTTGCAAACGCTTTTCTGTACTCAACAGAAGCGAAAATATCGCTGCTTTCTGTGCTTTCACCTGTAAGGTCAATGTTTGTCTCGTGATTTTTAAATGGTGCAGGCATTTTGATTCCCTCCTCTGCGTTTTTGTTTGCCTTGTCTACCGTAGAATTTTCAAAGTCGCTGTCGAGCTTGTCAATCTGCTGTGTAATTTCTTTTGCCTCTGCGAGTTTATTCTCTGCAATGAGATTTTTCGCTTTGTCGTAAAGAGCATTTCTCTTGTCGAGATATTCCTTTTTGTTCATTTGTTTTCTACTTCCTTTCGTTTAAGTAAATCGATTTTTGCTATAAGCTGCGCTTTTTTGTTTCTCATCTGTTTGACAATTGTGTCAGGGATAAGACCGTTAAGACTTGCTGCAAGTTTAACTTCTTTTGACCTGTTTGAATATTCAGCAACCTTGTCAATAAAACCTTTTTCGACTGCTTCGTCAGCAGTAAGCCAAGTTTCATCGTCCATAAGTCCGATAAGTTCGTCTTCTGTCATACCTGTTTTAAGCCTGTACGCTGTCGCAACGGCTTTGCTTGCTTTGAGCAATACGCCTGATTCGTGTGCCATATCGTTGTAGTCGCCTGCGGCATAACTTGACACATTATGTATCATTAGCATACCCGTAGGTACGATTTCAGAGCTACAAGCACAAGCAATATACGAAGCAGCCGAGGCGGCAAAAATGACCTTGATTGTAGCCTCGCTTTTGGCAAGCATATCGTAAATTTCAGAGGCGGCAAAGATGTCACCTCCTGACGAATTGATAACGACTTGCACATTATAATCATCCGTCGCATCTTCAAGCTGTGAACGAATATCGGCAGGGCAGCAGTAATCTATTCCAAGCCAATCGTAAATCCACTTATCATCATTTGTGATGATAGGACCTTTGATGTCAATTATCTTCAACACTGTTTTCACCTCCTTCAACCGGAACTGTATCCAATCTTCTAAGCGGAGTATCACCGCCCGGAACAGGAGCAAGACCAAGTGATTCTCGCCATTCATTCGGGAGCATTGCTCCACGGTCTACCATTCCTGCGAAATTCAGCTTTGTTTTAAGGCTTGCAGATTGTAGATTGAACGAACCGACGGCTATGTAGTTTCCACAACCTCGCTGTCTGCGTGTGAAAAGTTTTCGTGTAAGTTCGTTTTTTAGCTGTACGATTTTGGGTGAAATAACAGCGTCAAAATAAGCATTTTCTTCGTCTTCGTCTGCTGTTGATGTGATTATCTTTTCGTTAGTGTTGAATAATTCAAGAATTCGTTGTTTGGTTCTGTCCATTTGAAGTGCGTTTGGTACATAGTCATTCGGACTAATTTGTGTAGCATCAACTTTAGAGTCAACCGCTGCAACGCCAACAGAGCTGTTGCTTATATCAAGATAATTTTCTGCGAATTTTTTTGCATTGCTTTTCAAATCTTCAGGGCGAAGTGCAGAAGTGTATTTTAGAAGCCATTTCACAATACCTGAATTCCGGATAGCGTTGATAATGCCCCTGTCAGTTGTTTCAGTTATTTCGAGCAAGGGGGCAAGAGCCTTGAATTTTCCGCTGCCAAAAATCTCGTGTTCTCCGTAGTCATCACGCAAATGAATTACATCCGCAGAGTCAAAGCGGAATGTCTGAGCGTTTCCGACAATGAACTCATATACAAGATGTCCGTTGTTATCGTAAAGGTCATTGACCGACTTCGCAGGTATGAAATATAGTTCAGCAGGCAAGCTGTTTTCATCTCTGATTATTAACCAAAATGCATTACCCGATAGCGATAACTGTACGCTTGTTTTGTACAGCAGCATATCCATAGTTGTGTATGGGTTAGGTTCTTCAAGTAAAAATTTGATGTACGGTTCAGGGTTGATTACTAAATCTTTCTCTGTGCCTTTGTAGATTTCTCTGATGTGTTTAAGCTGCAACTTTGAAAATCTCAAAGCCTGTGCATTGACACACGCTCGCACTGTATCAGAATCATATGCCTTGTTGCCCCATAGAAAAAAATTACTATTATTCTGTGTAACAAGTTCTACTCTCGAAAAGCCCTTTGAACTTGTTACACGCTTAATGAAATTACTGAATTTTCCCATTTGCTCACCACCTTAGAAATTCGGATTTTCCGAATTTTATATAATGCTTAAATATTCATCTTCGTTCTCGAAAAAGACTGTATAAGCGTCAAGCAAAGCCGCTGTGCCGTCTATTCGTTTTGTCGCTTTAGATGTTTTAATCGGTTGAATATTGCCGTTTTTGTCTTCATCAATTGCTGTATTAGCTAAACACCATTTGTCAATCGGATTATTATTGTAAACAATTCTGTTTTTAATAAGGTCAGCTTTTAGTGCTTTCATCGGTGCAGATAATGTACGCTTGCCTTGATGCACAGCTGTCATTATTGACGGCCCGAAGCAATCAGTCATCTGATTTACCCACATTTGAGCCGACCATGCATCATAGCCGAGTTTCCAAAGATAGATGTCTTTTTCGTCCTGCAATTCTCTGAACCAATCCGTAACCACACTCTGGTCAATCTTGTTTCCTTGACAGGTTCGCATATATCCTTGTTCAATCCATTTGTCATAAGGTATCTTGTCCTCAATCACCTTATGCTCAACAAGGTCGGCAGGTATCCAGTACATTGAACAAACATAAATGTGTATGTCATCAGGAACGCAAAAAATCATCTTTGCGGATGTCAAATCTGTAGTGCTTGACAGATCAGCTCCGCCTATACCATACCCTGGTTTTAGTTTAGCTATATCAAATTTTTCCTCGTTGTTCAATTCATCAAAACTCAACCACGCTTCGGTTGATGTTTCTCTGATATTGAATTCTTTACACAGAAGATTTCTGACAAGTGTTGTGTTTTGCTGTGCTTTCTTGACTTTGCTTGCAAGAGCGTTTTTATTTTTGATAGTACCAAGCCCGGGATTGGCTTTTTGCCAGCAATCGGGATTTTCCCATTCCTCGCGCTTGTCAAGCTCATAGACCATATACAAGCTGTGTTCGTCTTTATAGCCTACATCATCAAATAAGCCATTCGTAACTCTGACAGCTTCGTCGTAGATTTCATCGTAAATATCTTCACGAATTCGCCCTGCTGTTGTAGTCACGAGAATCAGTGGTTGGTCGCGACCAATCGTGCCGTCTGCCATAATGTCGTAGAGCTGTCTGCCATTTTTCCATTGATGCAACTCATCCATTAAACAACAATGCACATTCAATCCGTCAAGCGTGTCCGAATCAGAAGCAAGAGGCTTGAACACGCCGCAGTTATAATCTTCCGAACTTAGCTCATTCAGTAATGGTTTGATACGCTTGAGCAAGACCTCGCTTTTGCGTACCATTCGTTTAGCTTCCTGCCATATAATCTTCGCTTGGTCACGCTTTGTAGCAACAGCATACACTTCTGGACCAGGCTCGCCATCTCCAATAAGCATATATAATCCGACCACAGAAGCAAGCAAACTCTTACCGTTTTTCTTACCAATAATCAAGACAGACAGGTTGTATTCTCTTATTCCGTCATCATCAACAAAACCAAACGTAGCAGCAAGCCACGCTTTTTCCCACAGCTCAAGTTTAACAAGCTGACCGCCTGCTTTACCTTTGCTGTGACGGCAGAAATTTTCTGCGAATTCAATAATATGATTTCCTCTTGCAGGGTCGTAATGGTAGCCGTCTGTCTGGTTAATTACCTTGTTGCTAAGATGCTTGTACCACTTCTGAACTTTATCGCATACAGTAACTTTTTTGCTCTTAATTTGCTCATAATACAGCAAAATCGGGTTATAACTGAGCGGATAACGGGTCATTTTATATCACGACCATCGACGAAAATGTCAAAACCGTCTGTGGTGATTTCTTTAGCATCAGCATCTTTAGGTAACATATCATTGAGCTGCTTGATGTACTTGAGATAGTTCCCAAGCATTGTGTTGTACAAGTCGGCTTCGGGTCGTTTGCGTGAATAAGGCTCTTGATTTTCTGACTGCGAAAATAGCTCTGTTAATCCGTAGATAGCTATATCTGCTTGTAATTCTTTGAGTCGAATTCGAGTGAAAGCAGCGTTTTCGATAAGTCCTTCTGCTAAGTCTTTCCTTTTTGCCGGAATATCCGTGTAAATAGAGCTAAGTCTTTTCTTTTCTCTGTTGATTTCTCGTTTTTCTTTTTTTTCGTCAATCATTTTCAAGTCACCTCACTAAAAAGGGGAGGGGGGTCATACACGAGGTACGCAAAATTTCGACCTGCCCCCCTCGGTCCTGCGAATGTTTACTCGCGAAAATTTTTAGGGGGGAGTCGGAAAAATTTGACCGCTCTCATCAAAAAAATATTTTTTCGGTTCTTTGTTTCCGACTCCGTGCCCTGGAAGATTGTCGTGACAATCTTTACAGACGAACATTAGATTGTCGAAGTTAAGACTAATGCTTGCATCGTTTATGTTGCTCGCATTGAGCATAATCTTGTGATGAACAATATAGCCAAGCCGCTTATGACATATCTGACACAAACCACCGTCGATGAGTGTTCGTTCATCAATGAAGCTTCGTCTGCAATTCTGCCATTTTTTAGATTTGTAGAATGCTTTTGCAAAATTTTTAGCCATAATTCTTTAAAAATAAATAAGCCGCTGCATTAACAGCTACTTGATTAACTTTGTATTTTCTGAGCTTTGCTCAATTATATTCTAACACACCCTTAAGCGAACAAACGAACAACTTTCACCACTCATAGCGATTGCACATAACCCTTATGCCGTCCTCCGTATTTCCTCCGCCTACTTTGTGAGCTATTTGTTTCCATTCATAACCATATTCCAGACGCAGTAAAAGACAACTTCCTTGCAAAGTTGTTGGAGGTATCGAACTTATAGCGTTTGATTTTTTCATTTCTGCTTTGTACAATTCTTCTCTTAAATCAGCTATTTGAGGTACTATTTTTTCAATGCTACTTGACGCACTCTCACCATCAATAGCATTTGAAATATTTGTTGTTATGTGCGTAACTTTAGCTTCGAGCATAGCTATTTGTGCTCGATAATAGCATATGTCATTCTCTATTTCTCTAATTTGTTTTAGATTCATTTTTTGACTCCTCCGTGCAGTCAACTGCATTATTGCAGATAATATTGCTTAATCGTTGAGCGAAACGAAATGATATTTATGTTTTTTCTCAAATTTAAGCGGATTATATACTTTGCAAAATTTGCCGCTAAAACAGCGTTTTTCTTTTTGCTTAACTTCGCAATAACTATTTCTATAATATTCACAAGTAGCACAACATCTGTGCTTTTGCCTGTATTCATTAGGTGTCATTATTAATCATATCCTTTCTACGGTATTTGTGATTATCGATTGCCAAATAGGTAAAATAAAAAGACGCTCCAGTGAAGTCATTAACCCACATTTCGTCACGCACGAGATAATAGCCTTGTGGAATTTGCAAAGCCTCGCCTTTTTCAAGTTTTTTGAATTCACGCTTTTTGCCCTCTGTTACCGTAACTGTAGGTTTTGTAAGATTGCGAGAAGTCTTGAGCCTTTTAGTGCCTGTTACATCTTTGCGTATGTATTTTGCGAGGTCAGCAAAACTGCCGTCTTCGTACAATGGTGTGAGATTAATTCCGTTGCTCCACTGCCACATCTTCATGGCTATGTCTTTTACACAATCCTCAATGATTATGTGCAAATGCCAGTTGCTACCACGCTTGCCACACTCGCAGAAACCGATGTACTTAAACTGCAAGCCTTGTTTTTTTGCGTGATACTTAATGCGTTTAAAAAAATTGCTTACAATCTTTTCAAATTCTTCTTCTGTGAAATTTTTATACGGTGCCGAAAATCTTACCCACCAATCGCCTTGTTTGAAATTTGCAAGAATTAATCTCTGTGTATGCTGTTCACCTCTTATGCGATTAGCCTGCGCCATCTTTTCTGATGTGATTGCTCTGTTGATACTGCGTGACATATTTTTCTTGTTACGCTTTCTCAAACTTTGATAGTATTTAATTTCAAGCATTGGTCCTGATTGGATCTCACATTTGTATGTAAACATATTTAAAATTCCTATTATATATGTAAAAACAGTTTTCGTCACTTAATTAATTACTTTAGCAGGATATACAGGGGCATTTCCGCCCCTGTGATTTTTGACTTATCGTTATCCGCTGCAAGTTTATTGTTGTGTTCATGTATTGCCAAATAGTTTTTATCCTACTTTTCTATACATGCATCTTATAGCTGACATCTGTTTGTCAGTCAAATTTACAATATCCTGTCTGTCAAAACCAACAAACATTATTGTACCTTTAAACACTTCGCCTGTATCTTTATTAATAAGGTTGTCCTTGCCCTGTTCGGAATAAATCATTTTGATTCTTCCTTTGCATAAATCTTTACTTTTGAGTTTCTCACTTCTCAAAAAGTTTTCAATCTCAACCTTGTTAATCATCTTGCATAAACCTCTTAACTGATTATTGTTTGGCTCTGCATAATGTAATACCAAAACCTTATCTTCTGCCATTATTACTTTATCCTTTCTGTATCCGTATTTTTCGTAGCAGTTACACACAACACCTCTGCTTCTTGCAGTACAGCGTGTAAAGTGTCTGCAATTTTCACAACTCTTCATTACTTTTTAACCGTATGTATTTTAGCAGCACTGCAGAAGCTTCCTCCCAGCCATAGCAAACAAGCGCCATATTTCCTTGTTCGGTAAGTCTTTTTATCCACTCTTTCTGCTTTTGCGTAGCTTTGTTTTTTCCAACCTTTAATTCAATATAAAGTGCGTGAAATTTTCCTCTTGCAACCGGCAAACACAAATCCGGTACACCTGCACGCACTCCTTGACGCTTAAGATTAAAAGCCTCTTTTTGATTACGCTTTCCGCCGTTCGGTATGTGATAAAGCAAATCAAGTTCTTTGTATGTATTTCTCGCAAATGCTGCCCATTTAAACAGTTTAGTTTGTTCATACGCTTCATTTGTCATTTTGTATCACCTCTGTTAAGCGTATATACATATATCTCTGCAATTGTTGCGATATGACGGGGGAATCAAAGCAACCTCTTTACTGTAGAATTGATTAGAACTTGAATCGATTCCAAGTTTTTCAACAAGTGTCAAAGGTATATATCGCATCGGTATTCCGTTTTTTACAAAGCTATAATCTTCTTCTATCTCTTCAATAGTCCATTTAGTTACTGAACCGAACCCTTGTGAAGATTTTTTACCTACAAATGAAATGTAGCCGTTGAGCAATTGAGATATTTTCTTTTTATCGCCGCAAGCGTAAAAAACAATTTTATCAGTTGTTTTGTAAATCAAGTTGTTGTGATAGCTTTTAAATTCGCCTCTCGCTGTGTCTATTTCTTGTTTACCTTTTCCGCGAAACTTCACAAGCTCATCATTAATACCGTTCCAACGCTTTGAATAACTTATCGAAAATTCTTTATCGTCCGCAAAAAAACCGAAACTCGCATGAAAAATCCCGTTACTGTATTTTAAAAATTTCGATAAAGTTTCGATTACAAGTTCTGCCTGTCCTGCTTGCTTGCAACTTGTGTAATAGTCTTCTTGCATTATTTCTTTCGCTTTAGCAGCAGAAAGAATACAATCAAGTCTAAGCGGTTCAATCAGTGCAACTGCGTTTGAAATATGAGCTGTAATTTTAAGATTTTTAAAATCCATTCATCTCACTCCCTTAGTTTTTTTACAATTTTTATTATTTTAGGTATAATAAAACAACCAACACAATATACAATAAATTGTCCTACAGATACACTTGCAATCAGTACAACTAAAGCGCTATTATACATTAAATAGAGCTCAAAACCGATAACTATGCCAACTACAACTGCTGCAAGTAAGCTTGTGAGTATTTTATTTTTCTTTCTCAAAATATAAAAAAATGTACAAGCAAGCGATGATGCAATGAAACCAAAACAAACATCAATAAGTCCAAACGGGCTAAATATATTTGCAATCATAGTGCCAAGCACACAGGCATAAATATGTTTGCGATTATATATACACAATAAGTGTAATATACACGCTAATCTCAATTGTAACGGACCAAAGGAAATGCTACTCAAGCATGTATTGAGTATTACATACATAGCAGCAATTATAGCGATTGTGGCGATGTCTATTATTTTTATTTTCTTGAACATTCTATTATTCTCCTTATGTTTTCTGTAGGACTAAACGAGCCGAAAGCGTTTATATCTTTTGTGATGAAATACGCTCTGCTGTCAAGGCTGTCGAAATTACCTACTTTCTTCCAATTGTTAATATCCTCAATGCTGTAACCTGCGCCGAGGATATGAATCCACTGATAATCTAAATCTTTTTTTATATATCTTAAAAGCACATCCATTCTCGATAACAACGCTTCATGTCCGTACATTCCTGCATTTGCAACACAAACGGTATCTGAATATTCTCGATAGTATTCTGCTTGCATTTTCAGTTCGTCAATGTTTACAATCTTCTTAACTGAACGCTGTAACACAGGTGTGATTTTTGAAAATAAATTATTTCTCTGCCAAGTGCGGAAGTTTTTCATTGTTTGCACAGGATTTAAAAATTCGTCAGGAGCAATGCATAATGTATTGCTTTTTGCAAATTTTTCATAGTGTGAAGAAAGTTTAATCATGTAAGGTAATGTTATCTTAGCGCCATATCTTGACAGTCCGAAAGCTCCACTGTCAAGAATAACAATTTTACTTTCGTTCTCAAAATGTGGCTCGCAGGGATAAGCATATAGCCTGCTTATCCCTTTGATTTTTTCAATTTCTTTTTCGTGCTTTTGGCAATGCGGAAAAACATACTCAAGCATTTAGTGTGTTCTCCATTTCAGCTATCCAATTGAGCATATCGTCTTTATGTTCTGATACATAGTCAACATACAGCTTAGACGTTGAATCGAGATCCTCTGATGCCGTTAATGTAAAACTACCGTGCCCAACAGAAGATTTACCGCCGAGATGTCCTGATTCTTTCAGTAAATTCAGCATATGACATGCACAAGAATACTCAAGTTCATCTGCAAACTCAATTTTGATTTCGCTTTCCAATTTTGTTCCTGCTGAAAAGACTTCACTTTCATATTTCATTTGCATAACTTCTTTGTTGTCGGTAGTAACGTCTTTAGCGTTTTCCGGACTTGATTTTAAGCGGTCTTTTCGTGTATAGAAAGTGCCGGAGAGCATACCGCTGTAAATAGATTCATCTGTTTTGTGACGATTATATTCGTTTAGTTCGGCACATACAGGCTTCAAGATGCCAACTTTCATCTTACCTTCGGTCATCATTGAACGATAAGCAGAACCAAGGAGAACGAGCGCTGGGCAATTCTGCTTAATACTTGTCTTAAGTGCAAGGTTTTCTACACCGCCACTCTTTAATGACCCGCCGTTAAAAAAAGTATAATACAAATTCTGTGATACAGATTTAACGCCGATACCAATTCGTTCAAAATAATCTGTCATTACAAGTGTTCGAAGGATACCGCGCAAAGCATTACCGGAATAAACAGGCATATCCTCATACTTATTATTAATTCTGAATTTTTGTCTACGCAAAGTCTGCATTGTACCTGCAGGTTCATCACCAAAATGAGAAAGAGGAGAAGTAAGTTCGAATGTAAGTTCAATAGTTTTAATGTTCATAGTGTTAAGATCCTTTCTTGCGTTAATCAGCGATTATGTCAATACACGATTCATCAAATGTAGGTACTACATCATTGTGAATTACGGTCACTTTAGCTTTGCGCTGTTCTGCAATCTCTTCACGCATAATCATTAAGTCATTGATAACTCTGATTAATTGCGTGCGAATAATTGTTAAAATTTCAGTCTTGCTTGTGTCGTCAAGTTCTGTGATCTCGTGAATTGTTGTTTGCTCTTTCACAAACGAAATTATGTTCAATTTTTTGCACAGCGCTTCAACAAAACTTTCGAGCGTTGGTGAAGATACTACACAACCACGAACTTTTGACACAAATTCGTTTTGAAATTTTTTTAGTCTTGATTTTGGCATGTTCTCAAAATCAATATTCACCCATATTGCGTTTAATAATTCAACTGCTTTTTTTTGCATTTTTTTCCTCCTGTAATCGTTGCTTTACGATTTCGTTCCTTTTTTCTGAATTAAGAATATGCAGCAGCAAATCGAATTGTTTACTGTTACGATAATCTTTGATTTTGTTATCAAGTTCAAGTGTTTTATCTATACCGAGATATTTTCGGATTTGTTTTGTGTTATAAGCGCCTGTCTTGATTTCATCTTTGTTATAATAGAGATAAAGTTCATTTATGACCTCATATACATTATGCATTTTTTGAACGTCAAAAACATATTCGTCATCCTCCTCTCTGATAAAGAATTTTTTTGTATCATTATTAACTCGAGCACGAAAGCTGTTATGCTTCTTAAAGCTGCGTGTTATACATACAACAAACTCTCCTTCGACATAATCAGATATGTTGAATAATATATTTTCAATATCATTCTTGCAAAAATAGATTATACCTTTGTGCGATGCAACAAAAGACGAATGTCTTAGCTTTACTTCTTTCATACAGCAAGCACAATTTTCGCATATAACATCCGAATTAATGTCATTCATCAAATCGTAATTAGTAAAACGAGCTGCTTTAATGAAATTTTTAGTCTTGAATCCGATTTCTGTATCCTGTCCGCATATGCAGCAATGTCCTTGTTCTTTGCCTTTTTCGATTTCAAGATGTTGTGCAATAATTTGAGTATTTGTCATTCTAAAACCTCCAAATCATCAAGATAATCAGCCGCAATTTGAAATGCAATCAGCATTCCCTCGCTTATGTAATAATGTTTGTCCTTTCTGCTTTTGCTGTCATTATATCCGCTCATCTTCTCCTGTTCACTTTCTATGCGTTCAGATATTTCGGTTTTTAATTCATCAAGTGTCATTAATTTCCACCCTCCAGTCTTCTTTCAAGCCTCTCAATCTTTTTATTTTTCCATGCACTAACTTCTTTATCGCATTGAAACATTATCTTGCATTGTTCAAGCATAATTTCAACATCTGCCATTTCTTCAAAGATGTTATCAACAGATTTCAAATCATCTTCAAGTGATATTTTTTCTTTAGTATAATTTAATTTTATAAGGCTTTTACACAAAGCCTGCGATAATTCAGACAGTTCCTCGACAGTCTTTATTATCTGATTTCCCACACCGTATGTATTGATTGCTTTATGCATAGTCTCTTTTGATGTCATTCTTCTGCCTCACTTTCAAGCCAATGTTTTTTGCAATCAATGCAGTTACCGTGGAATTTATTACAATATTCCATCGGAACATGACCGACACACCCGAGCAAAGTAATATCACCTTGAACCATTTCGTCAATCGACATCTGTTTGATTTTCTCGTAATTAGTCATTGTGTTCACACCTCATTTCAATAGTTCATCTATCGTTACATTAAATAAATCAGATATATCTATTATGGTTTTAATATCAGGCTCAAATTTTCCCTGTTCATAGTTTGAAATACTTGTCCTGCTCAAATAGAGCTTTTTGCCCAACTCATCTTGCGTTAATTTATGTTTAAGCCTTAACGCTTTTAGGTTTTTGGGAAATGCCATTACTCCTCACCGCCCTCAATCGGCTGATTCCAACATTTAACGCAGTCAAAGCCATTTCGGCAATCATCTGCACCCATAAGTCCCAATTCATAAGGGCATATGCCTGTAGGCGTTCCGCCATCGCCAAGCGGAGCATTCGGATAATGTTTCAAAAACTCACTCAAATATGTTTTCGGTGGATGTTCATCACTCCATTTCTGTATGATTGCAATTGCTTTGTCAGGATAGAGCATTTCAAAGTTTGAACATGAAATACCTAAGTCATTATTCACAATGCTTAAAGGACAGACTATACAGCTAAGTTTGCATATTCTATCCGTCTTCTGTTGTTTAGTCATTCTCGACTTTTCAATAAAGTAATTCATAGTTTTCATACAATCAATCATTTTCTTTATCCTCCATTCTCTTTTCACTCACAACATCTGATATAATCTTTCCTGCACGCACTAAAGCTGTGTATTCGCCGTAGCTGTAATATGTGTTATGTATTTTGTTATACTTAGCAATCTCAAGACATACCAAATCAAGATGATCAAGTTTTTTCCGTTTCATATTCTCACCTCACCAATCATTTTCTCCGTCTATTGTTAGCTGCCCTGGCAGAACATTGTCCTCCATCCACCAGTGATACACATCTATTCCTGATTGCCACGTATTAGTTGTTAATCCTGCTTGCTTGCGAACTTCTAACATTCTGTCAAACGCTCTGATATACAAATTTCTGTATTTAGGATACAGTGCAATTTCTTTGTATCTTCCTTTTCCTGCCATAGGGCAGCCAACGCAACCTACTCTGTGAAAGCCACACTTATACAAAGGATTTAAATTTATATGTTCTTCTTTGATATAGTCTTTTACATCGTCATTTGACCAATCACATATGACATTGAATACCGTTTTCCCTTGTAGTTGACAATGCTCAACGATTTTTCTCTTTTCGTCATTATCGTTGTTAATGATAATTCTCTTTGAGATGTCTTTACTCCAAGTCTGAATAATTCCGCTTTTAGCTCTGTTGGTGCTTTCCGCTCTTCTTACGCCTGTCACAATCGCTCGGTTGTGGGCTGCTGTTTCTTTCAGTATTGCACAACAATATCGTGCATGGCGAGTAGGTGGGATTTTCTTAGCCGGAATCAAGCTCCACATACTGACAGATTTACCTTTGAAGGTTGGCTTTTGCGTTGTACACTTAATTCCTTTAGACTCCAGCTCTTTGAACTTTCGGCGAATGTGATAAACGGTTTCGGGCGCATCGGCAGTTGTATGACTATGTAAAACCTCAAAATCTATACCTGACTTAAGCGCAAGGTCTAAAATTATTTCGCTATCTTTGCCACCTGAATAACAAAGCATTAACGGTTTATCATAATAATATTTGCTTATTTCAGCACCCTCACGTAATCGTTCAATACTTGTTTTTTCTAAATCCATATTTTCTCCTTAAAATGCAATAGAGCAGCCGCACCTGCTCTGCAGTAACATTATGCAAGTCAGTATTATATTTTAGGAAGAATAATCAACGAAAGTTGTACTTTCTGATATATAGTAAAGCCGTGCGGAGCTTACTAACTGATTAATTAAGATTTGCAATAGTATTGCTCAAGAAGTTTTGTGCAATCTGCTTGAGCTTTTTACCTTGCGCCGAATTTGTTTCACAAATTTTCTCAACGCTGTTAATAAACTTTTTGAGATGTGATTGTAACTCGTTGAAGTAAAGAGTTGCTGTCACAAGGTCAGCATCTGCATTTTTGTCAAGCTTGTTTGCTAACTGTTTTGCTTTATCAAGAGCGGCTTGTCGTTCTTTTTCAATAGATTCAAGCTTTGCTTTGTAGTCTTTCTCAAGAGTTTCTTTAACGCTTGATTTTGTTTTTTCTGTAGCTTGTTTAACAGCTTTTTCAACAGCGCTTTGTTTTTCTTTTTCAAATGACGCTTTTAAGCTGTTTATTTTGCTTTTTGCCGCTGCTTCAATTTGCGCTTGCGTTGGTTCTTGTACAGCAACCTCAACAGGCTTGCTTTCAAGTTCTTTAATTCGTTTGTGCAATAACTTGTTTTCCTCTGCGAGATTTTGTTTATCTGCTTGTAACGATTTCTGTGCGTTGTTGCTGTCGTTAAGCTCATCACCGAGAAGAGCAAGCTGTTCACCTTGCTGTTTGCTTTTCTCAACAAGTTCTTTAATTTCTTTGACCGACATACCAGCAAGGTCATTTTCTGCTATAATTTCAGCTCTGTCTACTGCACATACTTCTGTAAGTAATTGCAATTTAGTAATACCAAGCTGTGCATTTGACTGCAAAACCGTACCGCCAAGCTTTTCGTATGTGCTGATGTAGTTGTAAGCTTGTCTGCGTTTAATGCCGCAGGCTTGCTCTGTGTATGTATCAAATGTTTCAAAGCCGAGCGCTTCGTATAAGTGCTTATCTCTCATTAATTTAAGATTTTCACACAAGCTAATCATTGCATTTGCAGCTGTCTGCTCTGCTGTGATTATTTTTTGATGTGTACTTAGTGCTGAAATTGTATCTGCTGACATTTCAGTGATATTAAAATCAGCTATACTCATTATGCTGCTATTGTCTGACATTTTTCTTTACTCCTTTTCAATGGTTCTATTTTTGTTTTATACCATTTATCCATAAATTTTTTAACTTCGTTCGGATATGAGCAATTGTCAAATCCTCTGCACTGCTCAATTCTAAGTGTCACAGGATTAAGTTCAAGCGTAAAGTAAGGTTTTTCTTTTTCACTCATCTTACGAATGAAAAGTATAATTGTCTTTTCTGTTGCTACTTTTTTTGCATAGGTCGCTACACAATGGCATAGTGTTTCACCCTCGTTTTTTAAGTCATTGTGTCTTCTTGGCGGCATAATACAGAAGTCTTTATCTTCATAGCTGTATAGATTACTATATTTTTCATATTGTCGAGCTATCTGCGGAAGCTCTCCTTCGCTGAATTCTTTGTCGTTGACTATATCCGACGCTAAATCGTGAGCCTGCTTAAAATTTTTAGGGTAGAGGACTTCTAAATTCGATAAGTCATATTCGAGCAAGGTAGCGTTTTCTATATAGTCTTTATAATCTCTGAAAAAGATTCTCTTTGTGTTAAAATAATAGTAGTTATCATACGGTTTTGTGCAATTTTCGCTTTCCCATCTGCGGAAAAATTGACAAAATTTTCTTAGAGAGCTGTATTCTAAAATTCTTAACATATCATTAACATTACAGTCGATCATTGAACAAATTGCAAAAAATTCTTTCAGCTCTTCAAAGTCTATTTTTCTGCCTGTTTGTTTATACGCTTTGTATAGTTTGAATTCGTATAATTTTGGGTTTAACTGTTTTAAAATTTTTAAATCGTCTTTAGTAATTCCGAAACTTTTTCTCAAAGACCCTTTTGCTAAATCAAATTCAGTACATCTGTATGTGTATGTAATGACATCTCGTGCAAGATTAATTAAGCCGTTGTCGATTATATTGTTAAGACTTGCAACTTGATTGACTGCGTTATATAACTTTTCAAACGCAATCGGGTTGTACAACCTCGCAATCTTGCCGTAGTCGATATGCCACTTGTTGAATCCTTTTACACGCTTAAATATCTTATTGAGTGTGCCGGGGTAGAGTTGCAAACTTGAGTTTACACTTCTACAAAAATCCTTTCGCCAGTCACCGCCTTTGTAATCTTTGTCATATGTGTATTGTTCCTGCACTCGCATTTTTTGTCCGTCAAAGTCGCAAGTTGTTCTTGAAAGTTCTTGCATAATGATGCGTGGCTTAATTCTGCCTTGACTGTATGCGTATTTGACAATAAATTCACGAGCACAAAATCTTGTTCCTTTGAACGGTTGTAGATACATTATTGTTTCTCTGTTACAAAAGCCGTTTGAATTCAAATATTTTCGATATGGTTTTGCGGTACACTTTTTGTGGCAAATAGGACAAGTGACTTTATCTCCGCTGCGTACCTTGTTAATAGTAACCTCGTTACCGCATACGGAACATCTTGCAGTAGTCTGCTTTTTGCCGTTGGCATCATAAAACATATATCGGCTATATGCCATTACGGTATTATCAATCCATTTATGTACCGCCTGCGGCAGTGGGCGAATTTCTGCTAATTCATAACTTATGCTGTCTTTAATTTTTTGATATTTATCTTTGAGCCTTTTTTGCCTGACTGCTTTTTGCCAAGCTATTATTTTTTCGATGCCTTTACCTTTTGCATAAGAACTTGTGTCCGCCAAATAATCGTCAATGACTTTATCTGTTTCAGCGCTGAACGGATAATAGAATTGACGATAGTAATAATCAACCGGCAAACTGCTTTCACTGACTGTGCCGTCTGATTTAACGATAAACCATTTGTCATCACCTTGCTTGTTTTTTCCAATGAACAGTCTATAGAGGAACTCCGCCCCTGGGGCAGGCTTAAACATATCAACTATAAGAGTTTTTTCACCTGTTGACTCATCAATAAATGCATCATAAACATAATTGTATTCGTGTGTCGTATAATTGCCATACTTGTCTTTATGCTGAAACTCAACTACAGCTTGCATTGCAGGTACATCCGCACGGTTTTTGTTTATTTCTAACGCTAACAGCTTTTTTCTCTGCATTTATACTCACCTCACAGTAAATCCATAAGGTTTATAAAGCCTTGTTTTTCAGACTTTGTCGGGGCAGGAGAGGTGCTGTTCATTCGCCACACTTCCGGCGGCAATTCGCTCGGTTTTGGGATTGAGTAAAAGTCGCAAATAGCGTTCATAACTTCAACAGGATTTGCAATTTTCTTGCTTGTTATTTTCTCCACGAGTGCAGACACCTGCATTTCTTCAACGTTTAAGTCCTGCAATACAATCTCTGCACTCTCCGGCTGTGCTGTGATAATGTCGATAAGCTGTTGCATTACATTCCATTCGTTAGAGTTTTTTTTATAGCCTTTGCCTTGATTTTTTATGCAGTTGACTGCATTTTCTAAAATATTCATAATTTCACCTCTTGATTTTTTAAAGGCTTATTGCTATAATAAATATGTAGATTTGGCAATAAGCCTTACTTGAGCGTTGACCACTGCCCTGTGTCAACGCTCTTTTTTTATACTTCCGCCTCTTGCAACAATCAAATGCTGCCTTTTGCCCATATTTGTATCAACTGTTTCAACAAGTTCTACAGATACCATCAGTTTACCTTTCTGACTTCTGCGGTATATAACTGCATTAATCTTGTCAAAACGCTTTTCGAGCACATTTGGCAATTTTAAAATAACCGGCTCTTCTTTTATAAAAGCCTCTTTAATCTCCGCTGCTGTCATTGCTTTCCTCCACAGGCTCAAATACATCCGCTGTCACATACTTAAAACATCCGTCATAAATCAAAAATCTTATGTCATATCCTTGTTTGTTTTGAGCTCTAAAGCGACACACATCATATACTTCAAAGACTTCTGATATATCTTCTTTACATCTGACTTTAAACATATGTACTCCTGTTAAGTTCTTATTGCGTACTTACAGCACTTAATAAACTTCTTGCAGTTCTTAACAACACGCTTAAATCCGACTGCCTTGTTGCAAAGTTTGTGAT